>OHCR01000591.1_pt1 | contig 20198 bp, 9 predicted proteins | sample 1566831 | NCBI WGS metagenome assembly OHCR01 (sample SAMEA3879516, study PRJEB24766) | human gut metagenome | biome: human-associated habitat; feature: feces | place: USA | collected 1985/1987
CCGACAGCTATCTCCGTACCACTATTACGCATGGAACCAATATTGGCCAAAAGAGTGTTATAGGTGAAAGGCGGTACACTGACGTTGTACAGATAGAGCATATCAGAGGTTTTAGAATTATAATAATTAAGAGAGAAAAGAAGCCGGTTGCCAAACATACCAAGATCTACTCCCGCATTGAAAGTGCGTTTTACTTCCCACTTCAAATCGGGATTGGTATTACGCATATTACCCAAAGTCACCACTTGTGAACTACCGACAGGTACCACTCCATTGGGTTTCACCAAATTAAGTGTCGTATAGGAGTCAATACCACTCTGATTGCCGGCTAAACCGTAGCCAATGCGAAGTTTCAAATTATCGACCAGCGGAATACGCTTCATGAACTTTTCCTCACTGACAACCCAAGCACCCGATACGGATGGGAAAAATCCCCATTTATGATTGGCACCAAATTTAGAAGAAGCATCGGTACGTGCATTCACCGTGAAGATATACCGGTCGGCAAACGTATAGTTGAAACGTCCGAGAAAAGATGCCAGTCGAGGCTGTTCAAAATAAGAATTTGTTCCTTCCCAAAGCCGTATGGCACCTGCCTGAAGATTATTGTAACCAAACTGATCGGTATTGAAATTGGTCACAGTAGTATAAAAGCCGCTATAAGTTTCTTTTTGCAGTTCGGCCAGTGCCAGTACATCAAAATAATGCTTGTTCCATTTCTTTTTGTAAGTCAGCATCAGATTGCCAAGCAGTGACTCCATTTTCCTGGTCCCCTTGTATGCCTGTCCATGAGCCCACACAGCCGTAGGCAGATATTGGGAGTTTTCTACAATATTATAGGTATAAGAACCGAAAAGAATCAGTTTCAGTTCACGAAATAAATTAAAAGTCAGCCGGGCATGGGTACTGATATGTGATGTAGCATCATGATCTTTCACTTCCATCCAAGCCAGTGGATTAGTGATCTGGCTGGCATTGGTAATCTGATCCCAGGAATCAGTCTCCGGATTTCGGTGATTGGGATAAGTAGGATTAAAAGTAGCAGCCGAATAGAACGTTTTTTGAAGGTCAAACAAATTATGATTCTTTTGAATAGAGCCAAACATACCCAGTTCACAGACTAAAAAATTGTCAAACACATGTTGGGTCATGTTCATATTCGAAGTGAAGTTTTTCATATCTTCATTCAGAATGATACCTTGACGATCCATAAAGCCCAACGAAACACGATAACTGGAAGCATCCGTCCCGCCATAAAATGCAACATGATGATTCTGCTGTAAACCAGTCTGCTCTATCTCTTTCAGAAAATCCGTTTCATTTCCTTTGTCGAGTATGGCAACACCTTGCTGCCGGGCCAGATTGCGAAATTCATTTCCGGAGAGCATTTCCAGATTTTTGTAGACAGAAGAGATACCAAAACTCCCATTGTAGCTAACCCTGGTTTTACCCCGGATTCCTTTCTTTGTCGTGATTTCAATAACACCGGAAGCACCGCGGGAACCATATTGAGCTGTCTCGGAAGCATCTTTGAGAATAGTGAAACTCTCTATATCGGTAGGATAAATAGAAGTGAGCATACTGAGGTCACCAAATACACCATCGACAATGATCAAAGGGTCGTTACCACTGGTCAATGAAGTAGTTCCCCGCAAACGTACGGCATCCAAAGCTGCCGGTCCGTTGGTTCCTTTTTGTATGGTAAGTCCGGGAACACGTCCGCGAATCGCCTCCAGCGGATTGGTTATCTGATCTTTATTCATGCCCAACTCCGTAATTTTTTCTACTGAACCGGAAATATTTTTCTTATTTCCGGTAGCATATCCTACTGTAATAAGTGAATCAATGGGAAAAACAGGCTTATCCTGCGCCTGCAAGATAGAGGGAGTAAACATCAGCAGCAGGGCAAAAGTCAATGTCGGTATACAGATGATCCGGTGTTGTTTCATACTATTAACATTTGAAGGGTTCGCATATAAAATATAACAAAAAAAGAGAGCATCTGGTTGCCCGGATGCCCTCCTTTCTTACTCTATCTGAACAGATTATTTGCTTTCGATCAGCAATGTACCTTTTTTCAGACCTTTTCCTGTTGCTTCAAGTGTGATCTTTCCTGCTTTTTCAGTAGACTGCACAATCGCTGTCATCATACCGCTGAATACTTTCATCTTCGGGGTCTGGAATGACTCAAGAGAAGCCGGATTACCATTGGCTCCTGCACGATAAGTACCTGCTCCCTTCACCTTGAAACTGATCTCATTGTCTGCCAGCGGACAAAGATTACCCTCTTTATCGACTACCTTCACTGTCACAAATGAGAGATCTTTACCATTGGCGTCAATCACGCTACGGTCTGCCACCAACTCAATGTGATCGGGCTTTCCGGCTGTATGAATTTCCTTCTCAGCAACGGCTTTGCCATCTTTATCGTAAGCAACCACTTTTACAGTACCCGGCTCGTATTTCGTATCCATCCACATCAGGCGATAACGTTGCTGACGTTTGAAGTTGGCCACAGAAGTAGAGTCACCACTATTGTTTACCGTAACGGAGAGATCCTTTGTACGCTTACCCTGACTTTTGCCGTTAATAAACAGTTCAGCCGAAGGATAATTGGTATATACAAATACCGGGGTAACTTCACCCTCACGTCCTTCCCAATTCCAGTGAGGCAAGATATGCAGCGTTTCCTTATCTTTATTCCAATGACTGCGATAGAGATAATAACGGTCTTTCGGAAGTCCGGCAAGGTCTATAATTCCAAACAACGAAGAGTGGCTGGGCCAATCGGTATAGTACGGAGTCGGTTCACCTAAATAATCGAATCCGGTCCATACGAACTCACCAATGCAATAAGGCAAATCCTCATGCTGGATAAAATCGTCTTCCGGAAGATTGGACCAACCGCAATGCTCTACATCATATGATGAAGACTGATGATCGTCATACTTCTGCATCGCACGACGGACAACAGGGAATTTATAAACGCCACGTGAACTAACGGTAGAAGCTGTCTCGCTACCCAGGATGATCTGTTGCGGAAGTTTCTTGTAGTTTTCCTGATATTTGTGAGGACGGTAATTAAAACCGGCTACGTCCATCACAGCCGCCATATTATTATTGACTACTGCATCGGGAGCATCCATACCCTGAGTAACAGGACGTGTAGGATCTTCACGATGGCAGATATCCTGCAAGAAGCGTGACAGTTTCGGTCCACGGTCACCGTTCCACTGGTCGGGCACCTCATTACCGATACACCACATAACCACGCTCGGATTATTGCGATACTGATGAATCAGATTCACCAGATCTTTCTCTACCCATTCATCAAACACTTTGTGATAACCATTCTGTACTTTGGCTGCTTTCCACTCGTCAAATGACTCGGCCATTATCATCATGCCCATTTCATCACAAGCTTTAATCAATTCGGGAGCAGGCATATTATGTGAAGTACGGATGGCATTGCAGCCCATGTCTTTCAGGATACGAATCTGACGGCGAATACCGGCATCATTGGCAATACCTCCCAACGGTCCGAGATCATGGTGATTGCACACACCTTTGAACATGGTTTTCTTTCCATTCAGGAAGAAACCTTTATTCGGAATAATCTCAATGGAACGAATACCGAATGAAGTAGTATATTCATCCTTCAGAGTATTCCCCTCATATACTTTAGAAACGGCACTATAAAGATGCGGAGTATCCGGAGTCCACAAAGCCGGAGAAGTCACTACGAAATCTTGTTCGAAAACATTGTCATCGAACGGACCTCCCTTCTTTTCGTTGGCTGCCACCACTTTACCATCCTTATCCTTCAGTTCGGTAACAATACGATATCCTTCGAATGCTTTTCCGGCTGGTACATCGAGTTTTGTTTTCAGGTTTACCTTTGCAAATTCATCTTTCACTATAGGAGTAGTCAGCTGAGTACCCCAAGTAGGAATATGGGCATCTTCGTTCACTACCAGATGTACATTGCGATACAATCCGGCACCGGGATACCAACGTGAAGATTCGTTCTCGTTTTCAAGACGAACCGCCAATGTGTTCTTTTCACCCGGTTTCAAATAAGGAGTGGCATCCACATAAAAACTATTGTAACCGTAAGGCCAATAACCGGCCTCTTGTCCGTTGATATAGACATGTGCATGACTCATGGCTCCATCGAAAACCAGAGTAGCCTTTTTGCCCTTACTGAATGAAGGAGCATCAAAATTGAGCCTATACCATCCCACACCGACAAAAGGAAGTCCCCCGGTACGTCCGGCATGCTCCATCGCCTCTTTCTGTCCATCCTGAGAAATGGCTACGTTCTGTTTATCATTATTAATACTGAATGGTCCGTAAATAGCCCAATCATGCGGAACGGTCACAGATTGCCACTTCGCATCATCATACGTAGAGTTACTAAAGTCTTTACTATCCTCACGAGTGAACTTCCATCCCTTCTCAAAGGTTTGTTCCGTACGGACTTGCGCACACGCCAACAGCGGCACAGCGAGCATCGAAGCAAATGCAATTTTGATTTTCTTGTTCATGATTGATTTGTTTTTATTTTAATATAAATTCTATCTTCCCGGCATGTACCAACTCCTCATGACTGATACGATAACCTGCATGTTTCTTTCCATTCAATTTTACCTCCTTAATCAGATCGGCATTATCTCCCGGACGGACAGCAGTAATGACCAGCTCTTTTTCTTTATAATATTTCGGATCCAACTGAATGGTTACTTTGTCAAACGTAGGTGTAGTCAGCGTATAATCAGGCATTCCCGGACAATCAGGATACAAACCGATCATACTGAAAATAGCCCATGCTGACATCGTACCGGTATCATCATTACCGGGAATACCGTCAGGCCGGTCAGTGAAATATTCGGCAAGCAAACGCTTCACCTGTTTCTGGGTACGCCATTCTTCTCCTTTGAAGTAACTGAATAAATAAGGATAGGCAATATCCGGTTCGTTGGCAGGATCATACAAGCCTTCATCAAATACTTTCTGCAGTTTATCCACAAACTTCTTCTTACCTCCCATCAATCGGGTCAAGCCTGCAATATCATGGGGAACATAAAATGTATAATTCCAGGAGTTCCCCTCATGAAAACCGGGACTCGGAGCAAAATTGGCTCCTTCCATCGGATCGAATGGAGAGTAGAATGTTCCGTCGGGTAAAATGGGACGTAATGTACCGAACTCCTTACAGTAGTAATGTTTATATCCCAGCGAACGGTCGTAGAATAACTTCGCATCTTCTTTCTTTCCCAGCGCCTGGGCAAAACGTGAGAGCGCATAATCGGCTATATAATATTCCAGTGCATGCGATACAGAATTATCATACTGCTCTGTCAGGGGCACATATCCTTTCGCAATGTAATCATCTATGTCGGGACGCATTAAATTATCTTTGCCAGGTGTCGTAGCAGACTTATACATAGCTTCATAGGCTGCTTGTACATCAAAGTCACGCAACCCTTTCATCCAGGTATCCACGATAACGGGAATACTCGGATCACCCTCCATGGTAAGTGTCTCACGCCCGTAAAGCTCCCATTTGGGCAACCATCCGTGCTCCTTGTACATATCTACCATTGTACGAACCATATCCAACTGCCGATCGGGGAAAAGCAGTGTCATCAACTGATGTACATTACGGTAGGTATCCCAAAGCGAGAATACAGTATAACGGTTGCCTTTTGTCGTAAGAATCTCGCTACCTTCCATAGCCGGATATTGTCCGTTCACGTCCTGCAAAATATTCGGATGAATCAACAAATGATACATGGCGGTATAGAATACTCTTTTCTGCTCTTCGGTACCACCTTCTACAAGAATCCGTGAAAGATCATTCTGCCACATGGCACGCGCTTCGGCACGAATCTGATCAAATCCCTTTCCGGCCTGCTCTTTCTCTAAATTCAGACGGGCATTGGCTATGCTGACAAACGACACTCCCATACTGACTTCGATCGTTTCACCTTCGTCGGTATCAAACGTAAACCAAGTACCGATATCATCACCACTCATCTCTTTGGTATAAGCAGTATACAGCTTATTTTTACCGGAAGTATTATCCCACTGCGCTTCCACCGTCATCGAACGCATCTTCTTCCAATAGCCACGTGCACGAGGAGTTTTGTTAATACGCATCACAAAATAAATGGGAAATACGGCCTGCGGATTATAACAGAATGTACCGAGCAGCTTACTCCCCTCTATTTCGGTGTCACTGACAAAACGAACGGTGGCCCCGGTTTCATTGGTCAATCCTTCACCCAGATTCAAAAGGATATTACTTTCTCCTTTGGGAAAAGTAAAACGGCTGATTCCGGTACGCAAAGTAGCCGAAACCTCATTCTTAATCCCATATTTAGTCAGAACATTTGAGTAATAACCCGGAGTGGCTTTCTCGTCCTTATAGGCACTTCCGTATTGTAAATAATCAACGTTCAATTTTCCGGTTGTGGGCATCAAAAGTAAGGAGCCCAGCTCCGGACATCCTACTCCACTCAGATTAACATGTGAGAATCCGGTGAAATAGGTATTGGTATGTTCATAAGGTGTAGACCACCACTGGCTGTCTTTATCTATTTTATTACCAACGGATTTGTCCCCCATCACATTAAAAGGAACAACCGACATCATTCCCTGCGGACAGATAGCTCCGGGATTCGTTGTTCCGTAATTCGTCGTTCCGACGAACGGATTTACATAATCTACCGGATTCTCTTGCGCAGAAGCCACTGCTATAAATAGCCAGGCAGCTGCAAATGATACAAAATAAGGTAGTTTCTTCATTCTTTCAATACTATAATTTATTAATATATACGTTTGGTTTCACCCGCTCTGTGAGGAAGGTTATTCTACAACGATTTCGTCGGTAAACACCCACCCTCCAAACTCTTCTCCGGCACGGGCCTGATAGCGGATGTATCGTCCTTTGGCTTCCCCATTCCATGCGTAGTTTTTAAAGACCACAGCATCCGACTTCACTACTTTATGTGTCTGACGACTCAATTCGGTGAAGTTCTTGCCATCCTCCGAAACAGAAATTATCACTTCGGTAGGCAAAAAGACTTCCGGACCTACTACCTGCATAAAATCTGCGCCAATCGAATGCAAAGCAGTCGACTCACCCATATCGATAGTTACATCCAAACGATCACGGGAAATAAAGCCCTGCCATACCCCATCACTGTAAGTCCAGCTACCCCGGATTCCGTCAGTCAGGGTTTTATCGCCTTGCGCCGGATAAGACGCATTGTAAGGAGCATTATATTTAACCGTTTTGCCCAAGGCAAGATGCTGAACCGGTTTTGACGCTTCAGGCCGATTACCGATCTCCTTTTTCAAATCAAACGGATGATATCCCTTGGATTGTAGATATGCTACGGCTTTTAGAGCACGCGGGCGAAAATCAGTCCATGATTTTCGTTCGGGAGCAGACCAAGCCACTTCGGCCAACGCAAGAATACGAGGATAAATCATGTATTCACAATGCTCGTCAGTCTGGATGTATTCCGCCCAAAGATTGGCTTGGACACCATAAATCAGCTTCGCTTCATCAGGTGTAAGTGAGGCAGGGATCGGATTATAAGAGTATACCTTTTCCAAGGGCAGATATCCGCCAATAGCCTCAGGTTGGGAATAAGGTGCATCTTGATAACCATCTATATAACAATGTGACCCGGGAGTCATAATCGCCTGATGACCGGATTTTACGGCATCGATACCTCCTTGTTCACCACGCCATGACATCACAGTAGCATTGGGCGCCAGTCCTCCTTGCAAAATCTCATCCCATCCTAACAGTTTACGTCCATGAGCATTGAGAAACACTTCTACGCGATGGATCAGGTAACTCTGTAATTCATCCACATTAGCCAAATGCTCATCCTGCATGCGCTTTTGGCATTTAGGACAGGTTTTCCAGGCTACCTTACCGGCTTCGTCGCCTCCAACATGAATATACTGAGAAGGGAAAAGCTCCATGACCTCCGTCAACACATCCTCAAGAAACGTAAAGGTTTTCTCGTTTCCGACACAAAAGTCGGCATTCTTGTAAGGCTCTCCCGAACAGGACAGTTCCGGATAAGCGGTCAGAACCTCTTCTGAATGAGCCGGCATTTCGATCTCAGGAATAATGGTAACATGGCGCTCGCGTGCATAATTGACCAATTCACGAATATCATCCTGTGTATAATAGCCACCAGAAGCCTCCGGAGCATCGAAACGACAATATTTACGTCCACCTTCATTCCACCATTTTTTCCAGTTAGCTTCCGGACGCCAGGCGGCAAATTCTGTCAATAAAGGATATTTCTTAATCTCGATACGCCACCCCGCAGCATCTGTTAGGTGTAAATGTAAACGATTGAGTTTATAATAAGCTAATGCATCTATCTGCTTTTTTACAAACTCCTTGGAGCGAAAATGCCTTGAAACATCGAGCATCAGCCCCCGGTATTCAAATCGTGGTGAATCTTGAATCGTCGTAGCCTGAACTGACCAAGTATCTCCCATTGCAGGCTGTGCCATTTGCAAAAGGGTCTGTACGCCATAGAATAATCCGGCTCCGGAAGTAGCCTGCACTGTTATTTTACGGGGAGTAACTTCTAAGGTATAGCTCTCGGGAGAGGGTAACTGAGAGTTATCCTTTGTTATCAGCAATGAGACTACATTCTCTTTGGCTTGTTTTTTGGAACTTTTAAAGTGAATGGGTAATGTCTCCAGATAATCCATCATCATTTTCTTCTCCTTACCCTTCAGATTGGTATACAACAGGGTTTCACCGGAAAACTGAAAAGTTCCGCTTCCTTGTTCCATCCGGAGAGGTATGGGAATGACAGACTGCGCTTTCATACCAGCTGTTGCTATCATCAAACCGGCTGCAAGCAAGAAAGTACAAATTCTCATTGTAGGTTTTATCATGATATGATTGGTTTTAGTTTTTTGTTTTCAATGCACAAATATAAGTAAAATGTCAGATTATCTGCAATTAGTCAATCATTATCTTAGCTATTTCCGGAGTACGGATCCCCGGCTTCAACTCACCATTGATGTTAAAGAAGGTCTGTCCCTGTCCTGTCAATGCAGCACCGGCACGAGCGACATCTTGGCTCCGAACAGCCTCTTCCCATTTATCCCGACGTGTGTTGTAAATCAGGATACGGTCATTGAAACGATACCATTCAGCCGGATGCAACATATATGTTTTTGCTTCAGATTTCAAACTGTCTACAGCTGCCTGATTACCGCCGGTCACTGCTGCTTTCATCATCTCCTCGCGTTGCAGGGCAGACAAGAAAATATCTTTATTAATCCCACCGGTGCAAAGTATCAGACTGTCTGTCAGAGCTATACCTGCACCTCCACCTAAAGCTACAGGCACAGAATCACTCCCTATGGGAGTAGAGACGGGTTGCCATTGTTGCAAAGAGGGGGAATAACAGTATCCGTCAGTAGAAAGAGTTGCAGACCGCCCATCGAATGCCCCGGAAAAACCTCCCCACAGATATAAAAGTGTCTCATTCTCTTTACGCTGCCCCACACATACAGGCTGTACACGGGGAGCACCCGGAAAATCGGGAAGTTGTTGCCAACCGGTCTCAGGGTTGCCCAGATTGAGGCAATAAAGCCCATTCGAAGGCTTGCCATTCACATTGCCTCCGGCTACAAAAAGGGTATAATCAACAACCGAACCACTCATGTTATCCATCGTACAAGGTAAAGATGGCAGCGTATCTACAATCACAGCTTGTTTATCATCACTCAAAGAAAGGCGGTAAACGGCAGATAAGGATCCATTTTCATTCGATCCACCCACACACACTATCCCTCGAGGAGTCGATACTGAGACTCCATAAGCAGCAGCAACGGGCAGCTGACCTACTTTTCGCCACACGAAAACTGAATCTGCAGAAGCGTCAGTAGCATAAATACCTTGGTAGAATTTCTTCTTTCCTCCTTCAGCTGCCGGAGTTTCCGGAAAATTACATCCGCCGGCAATCAATAATTCTCCCTGATAGATGCCGGCATAACATGCCGATACACCCAAAGAAAAACCGGGTTCTCCTTCGGGGAATCCGGTCATTTTCTGCACGCTAATCCCTTCTTCATTAGGCGCAACTTGCCGGGAACTGCACGAAGCAGCCATCCCGGCAAGTAAACATCCAATGATAGAAAGAAAACGAATCGTTTTAGTTTCTGTCATTTCTATTTTTTCAATTCAACGTAATTTCATCTACAAATAAGAAGCCCGGATTACCTTTACCACCATGCCATGCCGGAATTGAGTGTTCCGATGTTGCAATCACTTTCACATAACGGGTTTTTACCGGATCAAAAGTCAATTTGTGCTCGTAAAGGCCATTACGATCTGTCTCTTTCATTTCAGGATATGCTTCAGAAGCTACCTTTGTAAAAGTCTTATCGTCATCTGATACTTCAATTGAGAAAGAACGTGCATCAAATACCCAGTCGCCCTTTTCAACACAAGTAGTGATAGCTACACTGGAGATCTCGGTAGGTTGTTGCAAGTCAATCGTTACATCCATATCATTTTTATAAAAAGCGATCCAACGACCTGTTTTATAATTGCCATTTCCTTTCAGTCCGTCTACTAATGTAGAAACACCACCAAATTCATATTGCTTGTTTACAGGCTGATTGGCCTTAATAGGTTTTGAAGTAGATTTACTGAAAGCAATCTGTTCAGTCAGCATTTTGCTGTTTCCGGTAGGACGGACAGCAACCGCTTTCAGAATACAACTTTCCTTGATTGTAAGAATACTATCACACACAGGAGAAGCTGCCGTAGGCTCAGTTCCATCTAATGTATAATGAATGGGAGCACCGTCAATAGTAGTCATCACTACGTCTACTGCTCCTGTGGCCGAATTAGCTACAAATTCAGATTTCACATCAAATACATGTTTGGCATAATTATATCCTTCAGCATCATAAATATTAATCAACTGCGGCAAACGGCTCAGGAAGTTATCATAATTCTTCTTTTCAGGATTAGACCATTGAACTTCTGCTAAAGCAGCCCAACGCGGCAACACCATATACTGAGCCTGAGAGAAAGTAGGAATGTATTCCGTCCAAAGATTAGCCTGTACGCCAATAATATGTTTTTGTTCTTCCGGTGTCAATGAAGAAGGCATCGGTTCGTAACCATAAACTCTTTCCAAAGGCACATAACCACCGATAGCCAAAGGTTCATTCTCTGTATCCTTGGTCTGATAGTAGTCAAAGTAAAGATAAGTGTTCGGGGTCATGATAACATCATGTTTCTGCTTGGCAGCTTCGATACCGCCACCTTCGCCGCGCCATGACATCACTGTAGCATTCGGGGCCAGTCCACCTTCCAGGATTTCGTCCCAGCCAATAATCTGACGTCCATGTTCGTTCAGGAATTTTTCTGCATGATTGATAACAAAACTCTGCAAATACTCTTCTTTTGAATGTTTAGCGTCACTCTTGATTCCCAAGGCCTTGATACGAGCCTGGCACTTCGGACATTTCGCCCATTCAGTCTTCGGACATTCGTCACCTCCGACATGGATATATTCAGAAGGGAAGATATCCATTACTTCCGTCAGGACATCATCAATAAAAGTCAGCACACTGTCGTTTCCGGCACAAAGCACCTGATCAGATACTCCCCATATTTTCCAAACCTCATACGGTCCACCTGTACATCCCAAATGCGGATAAGCGGCCAATGCTCCCTGCATATGTCCCGGAAGGTCGATTTCAGGAATAACAGTGATATAACGATCTGCAGCATACGCTACGATTTCTCTGGCTTCTTCCTGAGTATAGAAACCACCGTAAGGTTTTCCGTCATATTCACCGGAATTACGTCCGATTACAGTTTCCGATCTTTTTGAACCGATCTCAGTCAGTTTAGGATACTTCTTGATTTCAAGTCTCCATCCCTGATCTTCGGTTAAGTGCCAGTGTAAACGGTTCATGTTATGCAAAGCCATCATATCGATGTATGTCTTTACTTCGTCTACTGTGAAGAAATGGCGACCTACATCAAAATGGGCACCACGATAACTAAAACGAGGATAGTCGCTAATCTCGACAGCCGGCAATGAAGGAGTTGTACCGATAGCTACCGGAATAGACTTACGTAAAGTCTGGATACCATAGAATACACCAGCTTCAGTAGGAGCAGCAATAGTTACACCATCTGCGTTCACACTCAACTGATAAGCTTCGGGGTTTTCTGATTCCATACCCAACTTAAGCAGAATAGCACCTTTGCCCTCAGTACCTGCTTCAACGGCATAATCCTTACCTGTGGCTTTCTTCAGATAATCAGCCAGGAATTGGGCATTGCGTTGCATCTTTTCATTTCCTTCCGGATAGATGATTTTTACACTACCATTTAATGTAAATGGTTGGCTTTGAGCAGTCGTAATTTCCTGAGGTAAAGGAATTACCTGGTAATTAGCTGTAGTTTCTTTGTCGTTACACGAAGAAATAAATCCCGTGAGCGCCAGTAAACCGGCAATTTTAAAAAGATTTCTCATACAAATTATTTAATAGGTGTTAGTTATAGGTATCTCGTACATGTTTCACTGTGATATTCAAGCTTTCTCCCTTCTTAATCTCCGGAGACGTTATCGTTATTTTTTTGTTTTCACCCGGCAACAGATCGAAGAAATTATCAGTGAAACGGGCTCCTTGAACAGGAATCTGGACAAAGACATCTTTTGCCAGTTTAGGAGATGACAAGGTCAGTTCACACTTCCCATCGAGTTGTTTCACTTTCATGGAAATAGCTGTCTGAGGCAGCTCCAAATTCTTGGTTTTATCAAAGAAATAAACTTCTTCAGCCACTTTCCTACCCGATTTATCTTTCAGGCTAAGTAGTAGAAAACTGCTCTTTCGCTGTTCCGGATTCACCCAAGTGTCCAACGGTTTACGCACGATACAAGAAGAAGTATTCATCGCTACCTCAACTGCCTTGATGACTTCTTTGTCTAATGTCTTGCCATTAAAATCAATGACTTTCATTTCAAGTGTAAGCTGACTCTGCTTTTCCAACATATCGGATATCAGATAAATATTCAAGCTATCGCCTTCCTGTATTGCATTGACCAGTAACGGCGCAAAAGCACGCTTTGCCTGATAATGCAACGCTTTCCAATTGCCATAATAGTCTATACTGGACCAGGAAACTACCGGCCAGCTATCATTAAGCTGCCAATATAATGTCCCCATACAATAAGGGCGGTTACGACGATGTGCTTCCATCCCATGACGCATGCCGTGTCCCTGAAGCACAAGTCCGATATACACAAAGTCTTCAAATTTCTCAGGAACGATATAATCACGTTCCATATAGGTACGTATCAAGTCATTACCAATACTGCTTTTCTGATGCCCATTCATCACTTCCGACTCAATCTGATAGTCTTCCGGAGCAGCAAATGTAGCAATCGTCTTCATTTCCGGGAATGACTGGAAACCAAATTCACTCATAAATCGCGGTAAATCCGTGTCTAATGATTCGAATGTTTTTTTGCCGTACCACACTCCCCAATTATGACTGTCACCTATGCCCCATGACTCCGGACGTCCCCAATTTGCAAAATAAGGAGAAGAATGCTTGTAAAAACGGCCTTCATCGAGTTCCTGTACTTTGGCAGGAAGCAATCCCCGGAACAACTTATCATACCCCCGGAACATATTTTCATACACTTCCGGAGTATAGTTTTTCTGCCATCCCCAATATTTCAATCCTTCCAGAATCTCATTATTTCCACACCACATGGCCAATGAAGCATGGTTGCGCAGACGTTTGATATTATATTCAGCCTCTTCTTCTACCCGCTTCAAGAAAGTAGGATCGCTGGGATAAGCAGTACAGGCAAACATAAAATCCTGCCAAACAAGAATACCATTTTCATCTGCCAGATCATAGAAACGATCATCCTCATAAGTTCCTCCCCCCCATATACGTACCATATTCATATTGGCCTCTTTCATGTCCCGGAACAGGGTCTTATAACGCTCAGTGGTTATACAGGGAAGCAATGCATCATCAGGGATATAATTGGCTCCTTTGGCAAACATCGGGATACCATTCACTTCAAAATAAAAAGATTCTCCCTCTTTATCTTTTTCGTTTACCACCCGTATCGTACGAAGTCCGATGCGATGCTGGCGCGAGGCAATTGTTTTACCGTCACATATCACTTGTGCTGAGAAATCATATAAATGAGGTTCTCCCCATCCATTGGGCATCCAACGCACAGGGTTCTGAATATCCAACGGAATATGAATCTTATTTAAACCCGGTTTTAACGTCACGTTCTCCTTTACTGTTACTTCTTTCCCTCCTTGCAATGAATAAGAGATCAAAACCTCAGCAGATTTTTCCTTCTCTGAAATGCTATTAATTTCCAATTCATTAGAAAGTTTTGCGACTTGATCTGTCAGGCTCAACTGTTTCACATGATAATCGGCAATAGTGGCAACATCATAAAAACGAAGAGTCACAGGACGCCAGATACCGCTTGTAACCATGCGGATTCCCCAGTCCCATCCATAACTATAAGGTGCTTTTCTAGTAAATACACTAAGACGCTTTTCGTGATGATCGTTATCAGCCGGATAATTAAATCCATTGGATGACCATTGTGGAAGAGTTTGTTTTATAGGAGAATGAAAATAGACATGCAGCAAATTCTCACCTTTACGTAACACCTGTTTAACAGGAACCGCATAACCCACAAACATATTATCTGATTTCAAAACCAAAGAACCGTTCAGATAAACGTCAGCATAGGTATCCAATCCCTCAAAGAAAAGCTGGGCGGCATCCCTCTTTAATTGTTCCTCTGTAACGACAAAACAAGTTTTATATTCCCAATCTTCGTCCTCCACCCACTGAATCTTTTTTTCATTGGTCCCATAGAACGGATCAGGTAGCAGTTTATGATGAATCAAATCCTGATGAACTGTGCCCGGAACAGTAGCTGGCAGCCATTTTTCTGTTCCTACCTGTGAAAACGACCAATCGTCATTCAGCATTAACACATCCGAAGTGTCTTGGTTTTGCCCATAGGCTAAACTGCAACAACATACAAGTCCATACAATAACTTTTTCATCATAAACTGCTCACTTTTTCAAGTTTATTTTCCCCAGTCCGTACGGAACGTAGACGCCGGTAAACCGTCACCGTTGACTAGATTGGCACGGGTAAAAGGTTGCCAACCGTAACGCACGTGAAGAGGATTTTTCACTTCTTTACTATATACTTTAATTTGATTTCCTACGATTTCGGCTGTGGCCGGATAATAAATATCCTCTGTTTCTGCCACTTCGAATGTCTGTAACGGCTTTCCGTCCGATGCATGCATACCCTCGGCACAATCGAATGATACATAAGCAGCGCCATCACGAAACTCTACATTACGGAACATTGGTCCCGAAGGTGTAACATTCTTCTTTCCACAAGTTTGATTCAAAGCCCAATGAGCCAAACGCTCGCCTACCGGCTGCTTATGTTTGGGATGCACATCAAGTGAATCGCCCAGGTCACTCGATACCGCCATACCCGTATGTGATATTTCATACATCATTCTACGCTGGCTATCACGGAACCAAGGCCATGACGGACGGTTGATACTTGACAACTGTACATAATAAAAAGGTAAATTCTCATTTTCCCAGTTTTTACGCCAGCTCTCAACCAAGAGCTTAAACAATTTCTCGTGTGCCTCACGATTATGTGCATTCGATTCACCCTGATACCAGATGATGCCTTTAATAGGATATTGCTCTAAAGGACGAATACCTGCCTCATATAAATAACAAGGTTCGTAAGGATGACGTTGCTGCTTATTAACAGCCTTTTTCACATTAAGAGCAGCGCGACCGCGCACCCAATCCTGAATAAAGTCATTTTGAGTCCAGTTACGTAATATAGCAGGGAACTTATACTCCAATGTACTGCGATCAACCCATGCTTCAGTAGGCGAACCACCAATCGCATTACAAATCAATCCTACAGGCACTTTCAGGCTATCCTGCAGCATTTTGCCAAAATAATAGGCCACAGCAGAAAATGAACCTGCTGTTGCAGGTGAACAAACCGTCCATTCGGTATCTTTATAATACTGCAAATGATTCAACGAATCCAATACGGATGCATCCCACTCCACTGCGTCCGTACGCCAGCGTGCCTTCATATCGAACAAACGAATCTGATCATTAGCAGCCTGCGGAATATCTCTTTTAGCCGTTTTACTCCAACTCAAATAAAATTCCATGTTAGATTGTCCGGAACAAAGCCACACTTCTCCGGCCAAAACATTATTGAATGTTTGTTTCTGTTTTCCGGCAGAGACAGTCAGTGTATATGGGCCACCGGCCTTTAACGGCTGAATGGTGACAGTCCAGTCTCCATTGGAAGCAGCCTTTGCAGTCAACTTCTGTTTAGCTATTGAAACAGTCACTTTTTCACCCGCATTTGCTTTGCCCCGGATAGCCAACGGTTCTCCGTGTTGAAGTACCATGTTATCAGTATACAACTCAGATAGATGTAACCCTCCAAAATCTCCTGTAATCGCCGAATATACCGTTTTTGCAAGAATACCGGCTCCCTCTACGTTAGGATGTACAGCATCCGGAAGAAGATAGGGGTAAGGATAAAGCGGTTCATGGAAATCCATTAACTGAACTCCTGCATATTTAGCTATCGTCTCAATACTTTGTTGAATTTCTCCATGCCAATCACGGGTACCTGACTCAAAACGAGGATGACGGTCAGCGATCGGTGTCAAACGGGCAATAATAATATGACATTTAGGATTAGCAACTCTGAAAGAATCAATCAACGCCAGATAATCTTTCACGAAACTGTCACGATAGTTCGGCCAATCACGTGGATCCGTATCATTAATACCCAAATGGATAACAACAATATCACCGGCAAAAGCAATTGCCTTTTTAAATTCTTCTTGCTGCATGTAAGGACGATGTCCCTTATTCAATAAGGTAGCTCCTGATTTCCCGAAATTTCCAACTTCGTAAGTCTCCCCTAGGAGTTGTTGCAACTGTGATGGGTAAGAGTCCGTTGCAGGATTCGGAAGAGTATATCCGTATGTAATACTATTCCCTACACAAGCCACTTTCACCCGCTTCTGTGCGGATAAAATGGTGCATACCATCAAGAACAGAGATAAGAATAGTATCTTTTTCATTTCTTATTTATATAAGGTTTAACAATATCAACCCATTTTAAGTAGCCTTTTCCCAGTAAATGTAAACCATCATTAGTATACTCAATATTCATTTTCCCGGTCTTCTCATCAACAAAATGAGAATAAAGATCGATATAGGTCACATTCTCTTTATCAGCAAGATACATCAGTCCTTCATTGATCTTTTTCACTTCCTGCCAGCGTGACGTATGTCCGCCAAACATCTTATAATGATCGGTTACCGGAAGTACACTTTGCAAATATAGCTTTGTTTTTGGAGAATCTTGTTTAATTTTTTGAGTAATCATACCAATACGGTTCACAATTGTATCTGCAGAAGTGCCCCGGCTTACATCATTTATGCCGATCAACAAGAATATTTTGGCGGGTTTTCCTTTCAAAATCGCATCCAGCCGATCATAAACACCCATACAGATATCACCACTGATTCCTCGGTTCTTGACATGCTTATTATTCAATAATTCACTCCATTCTCCCCCGTTGGTAATGCTATTACCCAGAAAAATGATATCTTTTGAAGTCACAGGCAACTCCTCAAACAGAGTTGCACGTTGATAATAGAACGTAGAATATTTGCGTTCCTGTGCGTTGCCCGCCATTGAGGCGAGCAACAACATCATTAATAAAATTTTCTTCATTCGTTTTTATTTTTTCTCAATCACTTCGTTTTGTCGGGCGAATAGATAAGTCCGTCCACTGCATTTTCTCCGTCAGGAGTTACAAAAACTGTAGTAAACATCCACTTCACCAACCGCACCTCGGGCATATTGAATTTGCCAACCGGCAATTTCAGGAAAACTTTATTCCAGCCTTTATTCAGATGGACGGCGATAGGTGGACGTGCCACACAATTTTCATTTCCCAACGCTATTTCATTACTCTTTGTACGATGAGTAGCTGTCCATACAGGTGGCTGTATTTCTTCATTATTGATCCAGATACGGCTGCCTTTATAGTCCCATTTACCTTGCAATGGAGCCAGGTCCATTTCCGAACGACCATAATTCTGGAATTCAGCCCACAGCCCTACTTCCTGATCTTTCGGAGAGTAAACCCATGTATAGGCATAAGCCGTATGATTCTCTTGCGGATCTTTATAGAAAGTAGGTACCATTTTCCCCCATACATGACGAAGATAGATACCCGCACCAATGGCAGGGTGTACCCCATACTCTTTTCCTTCATATAAATAAGAATCCTTCAATTCCTGTTCCGGAGGAAAGACTTTATTCAAATCTCCACCATTAGGAAATGCATCAGTAATATTCCATTTTACATTCGTCTGTTTTACATAGGCGAACGGATATCCCTTAAATGTATGCTCTTTATGCCAAAGCATACGATTCTCAAAATCAGCAAATTCTTTAAACTCCGGAGAGTCTTCAGAAGGTAAGATAGTACCATTCTTATCAAAATATTCTGTACCTCCGCCTTTCCATGCACGTTCAGCAATAGCCAGCATATTAGGATAGAAATTATTCTCAAGTATAATATTGCGTTCGTTAGCTACGTAACGGTCATTCCAGATGGCAAGAATTGTCCCTGCAATATCGTCACTTCCTTGCTCAACATTATAAATACGGCTGTTATACAATGCAATGATATCGCCAAAAGTATCAAAATGATTGAGATAATGAAACTTAGAATCAATTGCGGGAATACCTTTTTGGGCTTTTCCACGATAACTCCACAAATGCGTCATATCAATCTCGCCAGGTTTATAATGCCATCCCGGATTCCACGAAATGACTTTCTTTCCTTTGGCACGGACATATTCGACCATTTCCGGAACAAACTTTGGATTGGTAAACCGAACTTCATCCGTACCAATATGAAGATAAGGTACATCAAAAGTCTCGCAAACTTCATCTACCAGCAATTTAAGAATTTTCATTCCTTCCGGGCTCTGCATATCATGACGGAAGGCCCGTATGAAAGCGGCGCTATGTCCCGGCATATCTACCTCCGGGATGAGTAGTACGTTATGTTCTTTACAAAAGCGAACCAGCTCCTTTGCCTCCTCGATCGTGTAATATTTTCCGGGCATACGGCTCATATTGCAGCTGTCGTTCAGCATCGGAAAGATCTTGCTCTCCAGACGCCAAGCTTGGTTCTCCGTGAGATGCCAATGAAATACGTTCATCTTGTAGCGGGAAAGTACCTCGATCTCCCGTTTCAGTTCTTCCATGGAGATATAGCTCCGCCCTACGTCTTGCATGAATCCTCGTATGCGGAAAGCAGGCCAGTCGGTGATCTCGCAACCTTGGATGGAATATCGCTTCCCTTGCCGCTCGGTCAGTTGGCGCAAGGTTTGTATCGCCCAATAAGCTCCTTGCTCGGATACCGCCCGGATGGTTATCCCCCGGGAAGAGACGCTTAGTTGATAAGCCTCCTCGGAGTTGAGGGGGATTCCGTCCAATTTGTCAACCAAGGAAACCTCTATCTTGTATCGGCTGTCCGGTTGGACGCTTACCGGCAGCTCCTCCAAGAATTCCATTAGGATGGAACGGAGTTTCCCTTCGGAAGAAACTGCGATTTCCTTCGGATGGAACGAAGCGTTTGTCCGGACGTATTTTTGGGGCAAGGGCAATAAAACAGGATTCCGGGCCATCAGAGGCCCGGAATACAAGAAACTTAAAACAATTGCAAAATGCAGTATATATCGCATATACTTAGATTATTGATGAATGATATCCTGTAATTTGATAGCTTGGAAGGTCATATGTGCTACGCTTGACTCGTAGAAGATTCCTACCGTTTCCTTATCGATCATCGAAAGACAGGAATATCCCCACCCCTCGGCCTCGTCTAATAAGACTTGATGCTCCGTGGGCCAAGTAAGTCCACCGTCCAGACTCGCCTTGATCGTGATATGATTACGCCCTTTCGTCGTGTTCGGATTGGAGAAGAGTAGAAGGTCCTTGCCGGTGATG
>OHCR01000621.1_pt1 | contig 19417 bp, 15 predicted proteins | sample 1566831 | NCBI WGS metagenome assembly OHCR01 (sample SAMEA3879516, study PRJEB24766) | human gut metagenome | biome: human-associated habitat; feature: feces | place: USA | collected 1985/1987
CCTTCAGTATCGTCTTCACCAAAGCAGACAAGATCGGCAAGCAGGTACAGCGGGATGCTGTAGAGGCTTACCGATCTCGTCTACTGGAAGATTGGGAGGAGCTTCCGCCCCTCTTCGTGACCAGTGCGTCGACTGGCATGGGGCGTGACGAACTCCTAGATTATATTGATCAGCTCAACCGTATGATAGGTGAGCTAGAGGGCTAAAACTCCAGTTCCAGTCCAATCATCAGATGCTCAGGCGTGAAGGATAGCCCGAAGCCATTCGAAGGCAGATTAGTCTCCTCACCGTGGAAGCTCTTGCGATAGCCTAGGAATCCAAAGCGCATGCAGAGGCACAACCCCTCTGCAAGGTCTAGACAGGCGCCTGGACGCAAGCCCACTTCAAAGCCCTGGTGGCTATCACCCTTAGAGGTCTCGTAGCTGTACCCCACATTGCCGTCTACATAGAGATTGAATGGACCTCTATGCAGGTAGTAGTAGCGGACGAAGGGAGAGAGCGACACCTCGTGCTGTAGCACCTTCTCGCCAGCGACCTCGTGCGACTCCAGTCCATAGCCTGCGATGAGCCCCACAGCCCAGCTGTCGTTCAGAAAGTAACCAAGCTCCGGATGAAACTCTAGCGACGTTTTCCCGGCATCGCTATCGATCCAGAAGCCAGCGACACCACCCACGAACCACGATGCGTGGTCTTCGTGTTCATTCGTTGTAGTCTGTGCCTGTAGGGAGCCGCAGCTCCAGAGGAGAGCTAGTAGTAGCCCTGCAAAAAGAGGAAATAGTTTCTTCATGTTTAGTCGTATATGTGATTACTGGCGACAAAGTTCGGAATCTTTTAGAAGAAAAGCAATACCTACAAACCTTTAGCGCTGCTTTCCTGTAGGGGAAAACGGCTAATTCCTATTTTGAAATACTCGGAGATGACGAATCGTCTTAGACTCTCTCGGCAATTTTCCCAACTTATCTGACTTCCTCCGAGGAAATCGGAAAATTCCTCGGAGGAAACTGGCAAATTCTTCGGACATATCATTTGATTCTTCCGAAGTATTTTTCATTTCCTCCGAGGAATTGAGATTTGCAAGCACGGCGAGTCAGCTCTAGCCTCCCAGTACCTCAAAAGAGTCTTTAGCCAGTATGCTACGATTCGCTGTGTAGCGCTTCATTCGGTCTCATTTTGTATCTTTGCGAGAGCTAGGGATATACAACTAGCCGTTTCTATGATGAGTTATACCAAACACCCACATAAATATCTCGGAGCGCATGTGAGCGCTGCCGGCGGCGTGGAGGAGGCTCCTCTGCGTGCTGGTGAACTGGGCGCACGTGCTTTCGCTTTCTTTCTCAAGAATCAGCGTCAGTGGCAAGCGAAGCCCTACACGGAGGAGCAGATCGATGCTTTTATCGCAAACTGTGACCAGGTAGGCATCCAGCGTGAGCATATCCTACCCCATGCGAGCTACCTATATAATATAGGTAATGCGGATGCTGCTAAGCGTGAGCGGAGTCGCCGAGCGATGATCGATGAGATGCACCGCTGCGAGCAGCTGGGACTGAGCTTGCTCAACTTCCACCCTGGGAGTCACCTCAAGGAGATCTCCGAGGAGCAGTGTATGGAGTACATCGCCTCTGAGATGAATGCCGTGCTGGCTGAGTCGGAGGGAGTTAAGTTGGTCTTGGAGAATGTGGCTGGTCAAGGCACCAACGTGGGCTACACCTTCGAGCAGCTTGCCTATATCATCTCACTCATTGAGGACGCTAGCCGTGTGGGCGTCTGCATCGATACAGCGCATACACTGGCGGCGGGCTATGAGATACGCACTGCCGATGGCTATACGGCTATGTGGCAAGCCTTCGACGATATCATCGGCTACGACAAGCTCTGCGCTATCCATCTGAATGATAGCAAGAAGGACTTAGGCACCCGTGTGGATCGACATGAGTCTATTGGCAAGGGCTTTATGGGTACTGACCTATTCAAAATGCTGATGGACGATCCGCACCTAGACAACATCCCGATCGTCCTAGAGACGCCTGTACCAGAGCTCTGGGCTGAGGAGATCGCTTACCTCTATGCACTCTAATACACTATGCTAACGAAGATCTACGCTGACACCCCTGACTACGCTGAGGTGCGTGAGGTGGTTCATTGCCTCGAGAGTGGAGGCGTCATCATTTACCCTACTGGTGTAGGCTACGCGCTCGGTTGCTCGGCACTGAAGAAACGTGCCGTAGAGCAGGTGTGTCAGATCAAGGGGGTGGACAGCAAGCGTCACACACTGGCGATTATGTGCCAAGATCTGGGCGAAGTGACTCAGTATGCTAAGCTGAGCGACAACAACTTCGCTCTAATCAAATCGGGCGAGTACGAGCCGGCTACCTATATACTACCTCCGACGACGACACTGCCGATGCCCTTCCGTCAACGTAAGGAGGTGGGAGTGCAGCTCTGCAAGCATCCCGTGACACGGATCATACTAGAGGAACTCGAGGCTCCGCTCCTTACGGGTTCACTGCCTGACCTGCCAGAGGGGTATGACACGAACTACCTGACCGATCCAGAGCTTATCGAGGAGTACTACGGACATATGGTAGACCTGATCATCGATGGAGGCGTGGCGCCAGGCGGTCATGGCGCTATCATCGACTGCACGGGTGAAACGCCACAACTGCTCCGTGAGGGAACTATCTAAAGCTATATAGTTACTACCGTATATGTCTCATTCGCACCAGCAGCTCTCCACACTCTTAGTTGCCTTTCTGCTCCTAATACTAGGTGCTGTGGGGTGTGCCAAAGTCTCTTCTCCAGAGGGAGGTCCTTACGACACGACTCCCCCCAAGGTCGTGCGCTGTACGCCTGCGATGGGGAGTACGAATGTTACGTCGCATCGTGTGCGCATCACCTTCGACGAGTACATACAGCTGGAGCGAGGCGAGGATAAGATAATCTACTCGCCACCACAGCGCATTCCGCCGAAGGCTTTGGCCAATCAGAAGCAGCTGGTCGTCACCTACCAGGATAGTCTCATTGCGAACACGACCTACACAATCAACTTCCATCGTGCGATCAAGGACTACAACGAGGGTAACTACATCGAGCAGTATGTCTACGCCTTTAGTACGGGCGATTATCTAGATACGATGCAGGTGGCGGGTCAAGTACTCGATGCCTATACGCTACAGCCGGTGCCGCGTATCCTAGCGGGTGTCTACGCGACGCCACTCCCTGTGGATACGCTAGACCGTCCGATGACCCGCATGACTTATACGGACGATCAGGGGCGCTTTACCCTAGAGAACGTACGAGACGGAGCTTACTACGCCATCGCGCTCATCGACATGGATCGTAGCTATAGTTACAACGCTCCGAACGAGAGCTTTGCGATCACGCCCGATAGCTTTCGTACGGAGGTGGTACACCGCTCGGCTCTCATGCCCGCCAAGGAAACAAAGGAAACAAAGGTGGACTCGCTTCGAAATACAGCCGACTCGTTGCAAAGTGCAGCCGACTCGCTGGGAGCGTCTGCAGATAGTTTGCTCTCTAAGGGGGACGAGCCTACAGCATCGACAGACAGTACTGCGGCGGTGACAGACAGCGTCTCGCCTTACGTCTACCTGCCCAACGACCTGGTGCTCCTCTTGACACGTCCGAAGACGAATCTTATCCGTCTCGAGCGACTTACGAGACGTGACTCGATGTCGCTCATGGCGACTTTTACAGAGCCTATTGATACGCTGCCACAGCTTACGATCCTCTCGCCAGACTACCTGACGACCGCCACGAGCTACTACCCTGATCTCTCGACAGATCGTAAGAGTCTCGTCTACTGGCTTTCGCCTCACGATTCACTGGCGAGAGACTCCGTGGTGGTGGCGTTTGCCTATCCTACGACTGACTCGATCGGTAGTCCGATCAATAAGCTCGACACGATGACGCTACAAGCACCTAGAGTGCAGGCTGCTAAGGCTAAAGCTAAGCCAAAGAAACAACCGAAGATAGCCGCACCTCAGACGGCTACCGACAGCCTCACTCAGGCGAGTGACTCCACCGCTCTAGCAGATCCAAAGAATGATCTAAGTGCTGTCACGCTCCTTTCGCTCGATGATATCAACAAAGAGACGTCCCGTGACTCCCTCTGGATTAGCTACGATGTGCCGATCCTGGGCATTGACACGACCTTGGTACAGCTCGCTAAGTTGGTCGATTCGGTACCACAGCCTATCTCCTGTCAGTTAAGACCTGACAGCATACGACGCTGTCGATGGCTGGTAGACTTTGCCAAAGAGCCTGGGACTACTTACCGACTCACCGTAGATACCGCTGCCATAACGGGACTCTATGGTGGTGTCAGTGCTCCGGCACAGAAGGATCTCAAGATCGCCTCTGCGGCCGAAATGGGTTCTCTCGCAGTCACGCTCACAGGCTACCCCACGGAGAGCCCGCTCTACGTCTACCTACTCAGTAGTAAAGAGGAGGTGCTGGCGACAGCGCAGCCCGACAGCGCAGGCTTAGTCACCTTTACGGAGCTGGCTCCCGGGGCTTACTATCTCAAGCTCTATGTGGACCTTAATGGCAATGGTGCTTGGGATGGGGGCGTCTACCCAGCGACTCCTCCTGAGCCTGTGCGCTATCTGCCTCAGACGGTGAATGTACAGGCGCGCTTTGCCACGGAGCAGAAGTGGGCATACGATGGTACGCCCCTAGCAGAGCAGCGTCCGAAAGAGCTGGAGGGAGATAAGCAAGCTGAGGGAGAAGGCAGTCGTGCTAACACAGGCACAGAAAAGCGCGATCTCAACGTCGAGTACGCGCAGCGTATGCGAGAGCGCTACGGTAAGCGCTGGAACCCGACAGATCGTGAGCGTAAGATCATGGGACTCCCCTCACGTGCCGAGGAGCGAGAGGCGCGAGCGCGTGGCGAAAATGTAGAGATAGGTGCTCCTCCTAAGGAACAGGAGAAGGGGCAAGACAACAAGCAGGGCAAGACTCAGACGCAACCCCTCGGCACTGGGAGTGGCACGGGCCCTCGTACCAATCCGACCACAACACGGCAATCTGCCGGAAAGCTTCAGGGTCGCTCTCAGACTCTCTCTCGCTAAAGGAGACTGTTGCAAAAGTCAACAGTCTCACAATCTTGCAAGCAAGATTATCTAGACTTTGCAGAAAGGATGAAGCGCAAGGCGCTGAGGGTGAGGTCTGAAGGGAGCATACCTCCGTATGTGACCGAAGCCGAATCCCGAAAGCAACACCGCGATTCGCCTTTATGCAACAGTCTCTAAAGGCTTTTGCTTAAGAAGTAAGGGGGATCACTCCATCATCGCGTAGACCAACGTATGCTGGAGGGGGGGCAGTGTTGCGAGCAGTTGATCGGGTGTGAGCGGGTTGATGAGACGATTGTTAGGACGCGGTGCGAAGAGTAGCTGGTGACGCTGGCGCAAGACGCAGTAGCGACCGCTATTCGTCGGGATTTGCTCATCGAGCAGGTCGAAGACGATACGTTGCTCATCGTGATAGAGTGCTGCGGGGAGGAGCAGACCCTCTTCTAGCACGCCCAGCTCTATAGCCCACGTTAGCAGCTCAGCGATGCGCAGTGGACGCAACATACCAAAGGGTGCGAACAGGTCAAAGGCTCCGTCGGCTGGCTCCTCTGCTGGGGGGATGGCTAGGACGCTTTGCGTCTCTCCCTCGGCATCTCTATAATAATAGTAGGTCCTTGCTCCAATCGTGCCTATGCCTCCGTACTCAAGTGCTAAGCTCTCTCGGAGCGTGCACCACTGAAGGTAACTATGCGTGATGGTAGGGTGTTGCTCGGCGAGTGCTGCCTGCCAACTTCGGTAGTGCTGCCAAGCTTCACCAGAGGGCAGGTCGGTGGGTTTCGCCTCTGGCGTGGGGGTGCATCGCTTGCCATAGAGCGTGGCGTAGCCCATCTTGCGGTAAAACTGGTAGAGCCACTCCTCGGCCGGTATGAGGAAGGCGCAGAGACAACCCTCTCGCCACATCTGCTGGTGACTTGCTTGCATGAGGTGCTGTACGAGTCCTTTGCCCCGCTGGTCACTCGCGGTGGCTGCGCCTGAGATGTAACCAGCGCGCCAGCACTGGTCACGGTAGCGCATCAGGTAGGGGAGGTACTGCACATGACTGAGTGCTTGGCTCTGGTCTAGAGCGGTGAGCAGATGGGTGCGACGTGGGTCAAAGGTAGTACGACTATAGAGCGCGATGAAATCCTCGCTATCCCCAAAGGTGGTGCGCCAGATCTCCTCGTAGAGTCGTTGCGTCTCTGCCTTTAGTCTCATGGTTAGGACTCCAGCTCACCAGCCCACTCTGGGCGACGCCACACGCAGGTGTGCTTCACGAGGCGTACTTCAGGACGATAAGACTCTTTTGCCTTACGCAAGCCGGGCAGCCCGAGGTCTTCCTCCCGATTGACATAAGTGTACTGCTCAGGGATGCTGCGAGCGAACTCACGATTGATGATCGTATAGGCGCCGTCGATGTCGGTGCGCGCCTTCTCGATATGCACGTCAAAGGTGTCCTCCGTGATGGGCGATCCCAGTGTAAAGGCAACGATCTCGCCGCCGATCTCGATCATACCGCCACGCATCTCCAGCGCCTCGTAGTTGTCGAGGAATCGCTGTATGACCTTTCGCTCCACATGCAGACTAGGGTCAGGCTCGCCCGTCGCTTCGGCATGCGCCAGCCACTCATCGGCAAAGTGTGCGACACGCTCCAGATCGTCTGTGGTGATGGGCAGGTAGCGGTAGTCGGGGTAGGTAGCTTCGAAGCGGTTGATGTGATTGCGCTTCGACTGAAGCTTCTTGCCATTGAGCCGTGCGAGCTTGTCTCTGAGATAGACGTAGTCGATGTAGTCATCGTCTTGGATATGGACAAATTCATCGGGAAAGAGCTTCTCCAGTCGCTCCTTGCAACTCGAAGTCACGCCCATGAAGACGAGTGGATAAGCTTCCCGCTCGGAGATCTCCATGAGCTCCTTGATAGTCATCGTCCACGAGTTGTCGTCACGACAGAAGGGGCAGAGGTATACGGGGTGGTCTCGGCGTGGGGAGCGAAAGCGGATCACCAGCGTCTGTGTGCCACCGATAGCCCACGAAGTCTCGTACTGCACCGCCCAGCCATAAAGGTTGGCAAAGGAGATATCGCAGATAGGCTCTGCAGCATAATATATATAAGGAAAGACTGTGGAGCGGTCGGCTACATCAATCTGTCTAAAAGGGGTCATAATCTATCTCTTAGTGGCTCAGAAAATCCTGAGCACGTCGTCTGATCGTCTCATACATCGACTGAAGCCCGTTGCTCCGTGTCGGTGAGAGGTGTGACTGGAGTCCCAGTCGGTCAATGAAGTAGAGAGGTGTCTCTACGATAGCCTGTGCGGGCTGGTCATTGTAGCAGTAGAGGAGCATAGCGGCAATGCCCTTGGTGATGAGTGCATCGCTGTCTGCCTTGAGGTGTAGCGTGCCGTCTTCCTGAGGAGCGATGATGATCCACACCCGGCTCTGACAGCCGTCGATGAGGTTTTCGCTCGTATGCTCTGCATCATCGACAGGCTCCAACTGGTCGCCCAGATCGATGATCATTTGGTAGCGATCCATCCAGTCGTCTACCAGTTCAAACTGTGAGATGAGCTCCTCTTGTCGTTCGTCTATAGTCATAAGTTGATGAGTCTAATCAGTGAGCATATAGATCTTTGAGCACCGCCATGACGGTATGCCCGACAGCTCCCAGCGTCTCTGCCGAGATGTTGCTCATGTTATCTTGTAGTGTGTGCCAATAGGGGGCAAAGCCCTCTTCGCTCCGTGGATCGTAATTGACAATGTCTATGCAGGGGATGCCGAGATTGCGAATCACGGGCACATGGTCGTCGGTCAAGCCCCCACCGTCAGCTTGGTAAAAGTAGGATCCGTAGCCTAGTTCGACCGCTTTGCTCCACACTTTCGTAAGTAGCTGCGGTGCGTAGCTCTTGGAGAAGTACTCCCAGTAGAAGGTCGCATCACGCCCGCCTACCATATCTAGCAGGATGCCGCCCATCGCTTGGTAGTCAGCCACGTGCGGGTTCTTGCTCCAGTAGGTAGAGCCTAGACACCAGCTCTCTTCGTCTGAGTAAGCACCGTAGTCCTCTCCATCGAAGAGCACGATGTCCACGCCGATCGTCTGAGGCGGCGCGACACTGCCTAGTAGCCGAGCCACCTCAAGTAGGACGCCTACGCCACTAGCTCCATCGTCTGCGCCAAGGATTGGCTGCGTATGGTTGGCAGCATTAGGATCTTTGTCGGCCCAGGGACGTGTATCCCAGTGCGCCATGAGGAGGATGCGTTGCGAGGCAGAGGGGTTGTACGAAGCGATCAGATTGGTCAGCGGAAGTTTCGTCCCGTCATGTGCTGTCGCCTCAAAGCTTTGCTCCACGACCGTGGCGCCGTACTGCGTCAGTTGCTCTTTCATCCACGCAAGACAAGCGGTATGCCCTGGGGAGCCTGGGACTCGAGTCCCGAAGGCGACCTGCTTGGCCACAAAGTTGTAAGCGCTATCCGCCACAAAGGGCGTAGCCACGCGGGGCGTCTCCTGCTCCTCCTGATTCGTTTGCTGGCTCTGCTGGTCCTTATTGCAAGAAAGCAACAAGAGACCGAAGAGCAGCGGTAAGATATATTGTGTGATACGTATCATAAGAATTAAAAGCTAAGTGGGTCAATGCTCGATCCCAGTGCGAGATAAGACTCCGTCCTGGTAATAGTGCTTGACCTCTGCAAAGTTAGTGACAAGCTGACAATGTGGAAGCAACTCCTCGCAGTATTGTCGTCCCGTGAGGACCAGTTCGCACACTTCGGGGCGCTGCTTTATGGCATCGATGAGATCTTCTACTTTGAGTAACCCCAAGCCGACAGCCATAGAGACCTCGTCCCAAATGACTAGATCGTACAGTCCCGAGCACATCTGCTCGACAGCTCGTGACAGCCCTTGCTCGGCAGCCTGCACGTCCTGAGGACTAGCCGCGTGATCTATCAGGCAGCCCGTGCCGCCATACATCGATCCATACAGCTCGATGGTGCACTCCTCACGCTTCGTATGCTGCTCCAGAAAGAGCACATCACCGTAGCGCATCGTCTTGATGAACTGCCCAATGTAGACCCGCCCACCATGACCGAGCGTGCGCATGGCTAGTCCCATGGCTGCGGTACTCTTACCTTTGCCCGTACCGTAATAGTAGTGGACGAAGCCTCGCTCCCACATGCTCATTAGCGACTGACGGGCTCATAGTGAAAGCCTCCCCCGTCTTGCTGCTTAGCAGACGAAGAGCTTCCACTGTCTCTCAGCTGGCTAGCCACTTGACTGCTGCTCTTTTTGTGGAGCGACTTGAGCTGTACCTTAGGCCCTTGCGACATAACACCAGGACCGCTATAGTATTGACGTGCCTCGGGGAGGAACTCCTGGATGGCTCGTATGCGGTTCTGATCACTCGGGTGAGTGCTGAGGAACTCAGGTGTCTTCTGTCCCTGCTGTGCCATCTTCTGCCAGAGCGTCACGGCTGCTGCAGGATCGTAGCCCGCCATAGCCATGAAGACCATGCCGATCTTGTCCGCCTCATACTCCTGCTTGCGACCGTAAGGAAGCGAGACCAAGAGCTGCGAACCGATCGGATAAACCTGCTGTAGGATGCCCCCGAGCGCTGCACTCTTCGAGCCGACCATCCCTGTCAAGACCTGTCCACCTAGCTGCGTAAGCATCTCACGGCTGATACGCTCATTGGCATGCTTAGCCACAGCGTGAGAGACCTCGTGCGCTATGACTGCTGCTAGCTCGTCATCGGTAGGACGCGTCGCTTGAAGCAATCCACTGTAGACGACGATCTTGCCACCAGGCATACAGAAAGCGTTGACCTGACGATCACGGACGAAGTTAAACTCCCACTGTGTCGCCTGCGCTATCTGGTCGTAGCCATTGTTGCGCAGATAGTTGTCCGTAGCCTGTGCTATGCGCTTCGCCACACGGAGCGTCTGCTGTCCTTGGGGCGAGTTGTTGTCCACGTTCGCCTTGCGAATAAACTGATTATATTGTTGTGCGCTGGCCGCCGATATCTCAGCGTCCGACACAAGATTGAGCTGCTGTCGTCCCGTGATCGGCACGACGCCACACCCGACTAGTAAGAGCGTCAGGGTGAGTGCTGTAAACCATCTTGCTATTTGTGTCATCTTCGTAGTATTTGTTGATTGAGACTGTGAGACCTCGGTCTCTACTAATGCAAAGATACTCTTTTCGCGGTAGCTGTGCCATAGCCCCAGGGAATCGAGATTACGCGCTGAGCTTCTTATATAGAAGTAGTACGCTACCATTGACTACCTCGTCTTCCGCTCGTTCGTTTGCTCTAACACAGACTCCTCTAACTGTTTTAAGGCTCGTATTTCCTCCAATTCTTCTTCACGAATACGCTCTCGCTTACGACGCTGGTCAAACTCTGCATAGATGGCTTTAACTCGCTCCTCCATCTGCTTGCGAGAGACGGCACCCTTACCTTGCAGTAGCTCCTTGCCTTGAAACTGTAGCAAAGCATCGACATTGTTTCGCCAGTAGCTAAGCGTAAGGTCTTTACGCTCTTTGACCCGAAGCTCTGCAGAGTCCAAGAAGAGGATTGTGAGTCTATTGAGTAGATCGATCTCCTCCTTATCTAGATAGTTTTTAGCAATCATGATATCCTGCTTTCTCACGACGCTGCCCTGCCAAGAGGTTAGAGCCATATTCGGCTTGCTAGCGTCGGCTCGTGAGAGTATCAGCTCAGGAGCCGTCTGATGAGTCACGGCATAGATCAGCTTGTTCTGTGTCTCTGCAAAAAACATCTGCGTATTCTTGTCATTAGCATCGTAATCGCTACTTAGAGCTAAGAGATCACGCACCTTCTGGTAAAAACGCTTTTCGCTCGCACGTATCTCTCGGATACGCTCTAAGAGTTCATCAAAGTAGTCTGGTCTGCCGTCTGGGTTTTTCAACCGCTCATCGTCGATGACAAACCCCTTGACCATATACTCTCTCAGGTTGCGAGTGGCCCACTGTCTAAATTGTACACCACGCTTACTACGCACCCTAAAGCCTATGGCGAGAATCATCTCTAAGGAGTAAAAGGTGACGCTGTATTGCTTCTCGTCTGTGGCAGTTGTTAAGTACTCCTTAATAACTGAATCGCGTGACAACTCTCTATCTTTCAGTATGTTTGATATATGCATACTGATGTTAGGGATAGAGGTGTCAAAAAGCTCTGCGAGCTGGCTTTGATTCATCCAGACGCTACCATCTCGGGCATAGAGCGTGACCTTAGCTCGACCATCCTCGCTGTTGTATATGATGATGCGTTGCTCGTCTCGAGGAGCATCTGGAGAGTCTTCCTCGGGAGCTGAGGGGTGAGGTTTGTTAGTCGTAGTCATATCGTGACGTGGATTAGTAAGTGAGATGGCTTGAATAGCTTCAAGCAGTATAGCAAAAGCGTACTCAAAGGTAATCAAAACAGTCAAGCAGAGCAACTACACAAGACAACTGTATGACAGCACTCCCCCCTGACTAAAGCTTATCGTGGGGATTTCGAACACTCCACGTGGATATCAGTTTTTGACCTTTACGCCTCGTTTTTCTTCTTCGCTAAGCTTAGCTGGAGTCTAGCTGTTGACGAACTATTGCATTTTCGGATTTAAGTGTTTATCTTTGTCTTCAAACGAAACGTATTGTGGCGCAAGAGGGGCGCTCTCTAGTCGCCGAAGAGAAGAAATTGCGGCACGTTCGTACAGACTGAGTATCACTTAAACAACAATAGACTATGAATCTAATCAAGCAGTATGTGGATCGTCTCTTGCAGTACATCGACAGTGGACGATTCTTCCGGAGTCCTATCAAGGTGTTTTACATCTTAATCGGAGTCACCACCTTTCTCCCCGTGTTTCTTCCTATCGTACTCCTGTTCATCCCCCAGGTTCATTACTTCATCAGCTCACTAGGGACATGGCCCACGATAGTGAGTTACCTTGGGGTGCTTGTCCTCATCGTCTACTTCTTGGCGCTGGGCTTTTTCGGCTTTTTCTATTGGCGTAATAGGCAGCGTGATCTCTATGCCACAGTTAGGGTCGGAGACAAGATCAAGGCCATCCCCGTATGTGCTCACATCATCAGAAGCCTGGGGGAGTGGAATGGTATATACCTCTTTGTCTCAACTATGGGAGCCTATCTGATCCTCTATGTCCTTGCACTCATTTCCGGTGGAGGAGACTTTGAGGGGTTCTTGATTATCCTCTTCGGAGGTCTACTCGCGATCCCTTTATTGTGCTTGATCCTCTTCCTGATCAGCTATCCGATCATACTGTCTGCTCACGCTATCTCAGAGCGACTACTGATCAGAGCCCTCGTGGCCAACAATGTATCAGACCTTGGCGACATACACCGTGCAGCCGTGATGCCAGAGGCTGAGGAGTCACTGGCTAGTGGTGCCCAAAAACAAGAAGAGCCGACTGTATCTTCTGTTGTCACAGGCTCAGCGACAGAGAGTACCTCCAACACTAATGAGGAGTAGATATGACTAGGCTAAACTTAGTAAATGTGAGGAGGTGTCCTACTTGTGGACACCTCGTCCCTAAGAGCTATAAGACCTGCCCTTACTGTAGCAATGCTGAGGTCAAGCTACCGACGGCTTCCAGCTCACAGCCTCAGCCCACTCCTTCCGAGGCTCCTCGTCAGAAGAAGCCTATGTCTCCACAGGCTAAGAAGAAACTACGGAATGGTCTTATCATCGGGGGCTCAGTCGTTGCAGCTCTAGTTATAGGTCTTTTCGTGTGGAACAAAGTGTCTGAGGCGAGAGTCCTCAAGCAGAGTATCTTGGAGCCACTGACACAGCAGCAATTAGAGGCAAAGCTGGAGAGCTGCCCACAGCTCCTTCAGTACAGGAGCCTCTTCAATGAGATACGCGATAAGGTCGTCGGCACGCCAGAGGAGGATACCTATCGCTCCATCACCTACGAGCAGATGATCGACTACCTAGACTACATCAATAGCCAAGAGGAGAAGCAAAAGCTCCAAGGTGAAGCCCGAACTGAATACGTGGACTATAGTAAGGAGTACGAGACAAAGTTTGGGACACTCTCGCAGGAGTGGACTGAGTTTTACAAAAAGCATGACCCGAGTGCTTACATCCAGCTCACCTTCCATACGACGTATCAAAGAGATGACGACTCTTACTATACCATGTATCATCCAGCTTTTTGGGTGGATATAGCCTATCCCAATGGTGCGATAGAGGATTGTGAGGTCTACTTCGGACTATGGAGTGAGGAGAATGAACAGTGGAACTATGGATCCACAGGCACTTGGCAGCTAGAGAGACTGAAGAATTGCACACGGTCTAATTCTACTTATTGGACTTACGTCTCTAGTGATGAGCCTGACATCTATGATCGATACACGATCAAGTATGAGGTGAAAAACGTGACGCTACGAGACGGTTCGTTCATATCATCGACCGATGTACAGAACATCCCCTCCGAGATGTTGCGATACTTAGAGGATTCTACACAGGAGAATAAGGATGCGGCCATCAAAGCTCTTGTTGACTCCGAGTACGAGACTGAAGAGGAGTATGTCGCTTCATACATCGACATGTCCTATGAGAAGAAAGACGAGCTGTGCTACAAGCTCCTAGCAATCGTCAATGAGGATGACCAGTAAACCTTGATCTCATGAGGCTGTCCCAGTAACAGTATCTCAATGGAGACTGTTGCAAAAGTCAATAGTCTGGACAATCTTGCAAGCAAGATTGTCCAGACTTTGCAGAAAGGATGAAGCGCAAGGCGCTGAGGGTGAGGTCTGAAGGGAGCATACCTCCGTATGTGACCGAAGCCGAATCCCGAAAGTAACACAGCGATTCGCCTTTATGCAACAGTCTCCAATGGGTAGTAGACGACACTTCGCCTGCTCCTTGAGACGAAAACCGCAGCCCCCTCGCTAGCACAGCGTAGTGAGGGGGCTGCTTGTGTATTTGGAGAAGCCCTCAGTCTCTAGGTCTACTATACGTTACCAGTCTTCACCTACCCACGGGTCTGCTACATCTGCTGCTACTGCTTCATCATCTCCTAGTGCGTTTGTTACGGCTTTTGATGTTTCTGCCACTGCTCTTGCAGCTTCCGCTTCGGCTTCCTCAGCAGCTGCTTTAGCTTTGTAGAGCTCGATGGCTTTCAGCCTAGACTTTTTGCACCGCTCCTTGAGTCCCTTAGGGAAGGTGTCATTCCCCTTTAGATCCACATAGCCGTAATGCTCTACACTGCCATCATCAGGGCAGATGCCCAGCCATTCACCCATATAGCTAATCCCGCTATACTCTATTAAGACTACAGGGATCACGCCATTAGTGAGGTCTATTTTTTCCGGTTCGAAATAGATACTAGCCTTATCGTACTTTGCAGGAACGATTATCTTGCCGTTGGCATCTTTCACGCCCCAGAGTACTATCTCACCCATCATCCCGCCGTACATCTTATCTGTGTAGAGCGTGTGTGTGAAGGTCTGAGCTTGGCCAGCGGTGGCGCGCTTTGTGATCTGCTCCATCTCGCTGTCACTCACCTCTTTAACCTTGTTGCCCTTAGTGTCATAAACGTTGTATCCTGACTCCCCCTTGGGGATGTAGAGCTTACCATCAATGAACTTCTCGATATAAATTGGTGCGACATAAGGCATCATACCGAAGCTACTATAGGGGGCATAGGAACCTTTGCCATAACTCCCTTGGAAAACTTTACGTCCCTCCTTGTCCAGGACGAAAAAGTGATCATTACCCTCGTTCTTGACAACTACTAGCCCTTCAGAAAAACCGCCAGGCACCGCTATCTCTCGACGATGTCGGATCACCTCACGCCCCATGGTATCGATGAAGCCATAGCCTGAACCATAAGAGGGCAGTACAGAGGCTAGCCCCTCATGGAAGGTATTGGCCCAATCATACTGACACGGTATCACCTCCTGACCCGTCTTGTCGATGTAGCCCCACTTGTCATTTTTACAGACAGCCGCATATCCCTCGCTGAAGAGGCTGAGCTGGTCATACTTCTGGATGGCTTCAATGAACTCAGGGGTCAGCTGGACTAAGTTCTCGTCTACGCTCTCCACTTCTGTCGTAGCGCTCCTTGTTGGATCCAAATCGACTGAGGGCGCCTTCTTAGCGCACCCCTTGGGCAGCATAAAGAGGAGGATGCAACACACCCCCACGACAACGATGGCTGCCACAATGATGGTAGTCCACATCTTCCGCTTCGGATTGTGCTTGTTTTGACCCATAGGGTTGCCACACTGTGGGCAGGCCGTAGAGCCCGCTGGGACTGAGGCTCCGCACTTGGTGCAGTTCTTAAAAGCCATGATGCGATAATGTTTTTGCGTTTGACAAGCTACATAACAGGCAAGACACCCAGACTAGGTCTACTACCCAGATCGCTCATTGCCAGGAGTCACAACCTCAGTGCAAAGATAAATCTTTTATTACACAAGCGTAGTCAAACTCAAAGGAGCTCAGCTTTGGCTGGGAAAACCAACATTGGCTAGTTACAATAATTTAGAGCTGACTACATATCGATACGGCGCCGTGTCGGAGAAAAGTGATTTCCACGTGGATATTTCGAAATCTCCACGTGAAGAATAAAAAATTCTTCGGAGGAATGAAATGAAACTTCGGAAGAATGAAATGAAACTTCGGAAGAAATGAATCACGCCCACGTGGAAAAATAAAAACATCCACGTGGAGATTTGAGATTTTCCACGTGGATATTCGAGAAAGAGTAGAATCGGACAAATTTCCCCGTAAAGATATGTAAATAGAGATTAGAGGTTAGAGGTTAGAGATTAGAGATCGGAGTCCGATAGCTCCGATGGTTCCGATGGTTCCGATAGCTCCGATAGCTCCGATCACTCCAGCCAACAGCTAACAGCCAACAGCCAATCCATGGCTGACACATTATAATATGAGTTCATCTATTTCTCGATTGCTGCTCATGTGTAGCTCCTGACAGAGCGATTATAATGCGTCAGCCCTGCCCAAAGTGGAGGATTCTTTCGCTAAGTCAGATTTTTGTTGTAACTTGCAGCCCGAATCGTTTTAACCCATACTAATAAGCCTAAATATGACAGTTCAACGCTTATCCCAAGTCAGTCGGCTCCTTGCAGTAGCTTTTGTCCTACTGTGTGGTGGACTGGTGACTTTCGGACAACAATCCTTCGGAGGTACTCCCCTCATGATGCAGGAAGGGTCCCTACGCTCACTTACTGCCGTTCGCACCGTGAGCTTGGACTTTAATCCCGCGGACTACCTATCACAAGAGTCTTGGTCAGAGACTATACAGACGAAGCCTCTCTCTGTGGGACGCATCGTAAAGCATCCGGTCGACTTTGCAGAGGCTGCTCAGCTGGTAGGCACCGTCGAGGGACGAAACATCTATCGCCTGCAGATCGAACTAGAGGGTACACCCGTAGGGAGCAACCTCTATTACGATGACTTCTACATCCCTGAGGGAGGTAAGCTCTACATCTATTCGCCTGAGGGTAAGCAGGTGCTGGGTGCCTACACACGCGCTACGCACCCCAAGCATGGCGCCTTCGCCACAGAGCCTATCAGTGGCAATACGCTCATCCTAGACTATGAGGCTCCTATCTCAGGTGAGATGCCCTCAATCAAGGTACAGGGTGTAGGCTACTTCTATCGCCCAGTGCTGATGGCTGACAAAGGCGCAGAGCGTCACATCAACAGTGAGGATGCATCTGATCCTGGCTTCGCCAGGTATTGCCAGGTCAATGCAAACTGCCCAGAGGGTGATTCCTACCAGGCTCAGAAGGCTAGCTCTGTGGCTCTGCTGATGGTTAAACCAAGAGGAGGTCTTGGCTTTTGCTCTGGCAACTTGGTGAACAATGTCGCTGGCGACTTCAAGCCATACATTACGACGGCTGCACACTGTGCTAGCACGACCGAAGATTTTGAGGTCTCCCCGATGGAACTGAGCCAGTGGATCTTTGCCTTCCACTATGAGAAGCCGCGCTGCTCCAGTGGTGACTATGCCACAACGCAAGAGATGAGTATGGTAGGTGCAGAGATGAAGTCTTTCCTACCTATGAAGGGTTACTCGGACGGACTGCTCCTTGAGCTCACGAGCGAGATACCTCTAAACTATCGTGTCTACTACTCAGGTTGGGATGCCTCAACGATGACTTGGCCTAGAGGTGCTAGTATACACCACCCTGCGGGTGACGCTGCTAAGATCTCTATCTTCGATGGTGGTGTCTCTCTCACAACCTGGTCTCTCGGTGGTGGTGAGAAAGACCACTTTGGGTTTAAATTCACGAAGGGACATACTGAGCAAGGCTCATCGGGTTCACCGCTATTCAATGCGGAGGGTAATCAGATCGGTACACTAACGGGTGGATCGGTAGCTCCCTGCTCTATGGATGCAAACTATGGACGTATGAACTCGCACTTTGACAAGTATAAGTCTAAAGGAAATACGTGGTACATGGCTAAGTGGCTCGACCCCAAGAACTCTGGGACTACGAAGGTAAAGGGTACCTGGAGAGAAAACTATCAGCCTCTAGCTGTCGTGCCTTCTATCATTGCTAAGATAGAGCCTACGGATGCTACAAAGGTGAAGATCTCCTGGAAGCCTGTGGCAAAGCATCCACAGGGCTACGAGGTGAAGTATAACCTGTATCGTAATGGACGACGCATAGCTAGCCAAGCAGAGACGACCTATGAGGACCTAGTCTCTGGCGATATGAAGCGCAAGGGGCGTGTATCATACTCTGTCGAGGCTGTTTACACTGTCGATGGTAAGGAGGAGACGACGCCTGCTGCTTACTATACGCTCTATACGGGAAAGCTTGCCGCTAGAGCTCCTCACACGGTATCTGAAGGTAAGACGGGTGCTAAGATCAAGTGGCAGATGCCATACAACACGCAGATCGTCTCTAAGATCAAGAATCGTGACAAGGTAGCTCCACTCAAGGCTGCAAACGGAGTGGACTATATCTTGAAGCACTACACAATTACTAAGGATGATATCCGTAGAATCTATATGTACGACAGCTATCGTCTAGGACAGTCTCCTCTCAACGGACAGAAGCTCTACATACATCAGGTTAACTTCATCCCCTCTCAGGATACACCATACAAGCCTAACGGTTCTATCGACTCAGAGAAAAACCTATCTTTCTTCATCCGTCAGAAAGTTGATGGTCGTCCTATACAATATTATGGTCTCATCATACCCCAGGGCACTGCTGACAAGAAGCAGTTCTTCTCCATGCAGCTCTCCATGCCTTACGAGATTAGTGATGCACACCTGCTAGATGTAGGTTTTGCCTTTGATCCGTCTAATATCACTGGTGATATCTATGTAGATGCAAACTCTACGGATGAAAATATAAACTACGACGGATGCAAGCTGGCCCTAGACCTTAGGGACGAGTATAAGGTCAATAAGTTCACGCTCTGGCCAGTGCCTTATAGCAGTAATCGTATGGCTTATCAGGCAGTCGAGCTAGTCGTCTCTAACAATCCTAGGAGGCAGCCTGGCGTGACCAATGAATACTACACACGAGGTGAGTTCCCAGTGCCTTTCCCCGAGATCAAGGGTTACGCTGTATATCGCAACGGACAGAAGATCACAAATGATCTGCTACCTGCCGACACTTACGTATACGAGGACACTGACGGTAAGACCTCTGATGACTACTATGTAGAGGTCGTCTATGACTATCCAGGTGAGCTACGTCCTAACGAGCCTATCCATGTAGCTGCTGCAGAGGTGAGCCTCTATCCAGCACACTTCACCACACAGCTACAGCTCACAGATGCTACGGATGTACTAGCTGTCGAGCTATACAGCATGGAGGGTATCCAGGTAGCAGCCTTTGCAGGTGCTCAGCTGACGGCGATGGATGTCACCTCTCTGCCTGCTGGTCAGTATATCGCTACGATCCGTACGGCTGATGGCGTAAAGACTCAGAGACTAGTCAAGTAGAGTCTAGACTTTAGCTACTAGTTCATCTAGACTAAAGAGACGTTGCATAGCGGTAGTGCCGAGTAATCCTCAGCACTACCGCTTGCTATATAAGCCCATTGTAATATTTGATGATCGCTACTCGTGAAATTTGTTGCATCTAGGTAGCTCTCTAGATTTGCTTTCCACGCTTTTTTGTACTACCTTTGTTTCCGAAAGGTTAAGGTAGACTTCCTTCGGCAATGTTGAAGGCTCTATGCAGGGTGGTGCCTGCATAGACTAAAGCCTCAGAAGGGTTTCTATCAGTTGCTATTAGGTTATGTCAGAGACACACCGCCATAGTTGCTAGCGTGACGTGGCGGGTGGATATGACTATTCAAACTATCAATGTATAACTAACGCTAAAGAAGAGTTTTATGAAA
>OHCR01000649.1_pt1 | contig 18873 bp, 14 predicted proteins | sample 1566831 | NCBI WGS metagenome assembly OHCR01 (sample SAMEA3879516, study PRJEB24766) | human gut metagenome | biome: human-associated habitat; feature: feces | place: USA | collected 1985/1987
TCAAATAATCCGTTAGTGTCGCGTAGTGCTGCGGTTGCTGAGGAACCCGTTGTATATAATGAAATTGAGATTGTTGAGACGAAAACAACTGCACCCGCCGCAGTTTCAACCGGCAGAAAAGAGGATAATGCTGTTGCGGAAACACCAGCAAGTGTCACACGCTCTGCTGAACCGGAACCTGCTGCAGTACCCGCTCCGGCCGCCGCCGAACCTTCTGCGGCTGAAAATCCGGCGCAGGAACGCCGCCGTCAGGCCTTGGCTGCCCGCCAGGCTATAGCGGCAAGGGCTGCGGTACGAACTCCTGTTGCGGTTGCTAACGATTTGGGTACAATCGACACAACATCTGGTGATGAGCCTACGGTCGCTGCTACGGCTGCGGTAGAAGTTCAGGCTGCCGAAGCTGCTGTGGAAGAAGCACAAAAAGCGGCTAAGGTCAAAACCGAAGAGGCGCGTGCAGCCTCCAATGAAGCGGCCCGGTTGGCGGCTGTTGCTGCTCAAACCAATAATCCTGCCGATATTGCCGCGGCACAGCAAGCGGCGGATGCTGCCCGTCAGAAACAGCAGGAAGCTGTCGATGCGCAAAAGGTAATCGATGAACAAATCCGTCTCCGTAGCACGGCTCAACAACGCTATTATGCTCTGACCACGGATAATTCGCTTGAAAATCGTCTTGAACAAGAGGATGAAGAGCATGCCGAGGAAATCAGCGAAGGGGCTGAACAACGCCAAATGGAGGAGGCCAGCGCCCAGGCTCGTGCAGAAATGGAAAGCAGGGCTGCGGCTTTTCGCGCCGGACAGGAAGCTTTGCAGCGAGAAGCTGAGGAGCGGAAACAAGAAGAAGTAGCTGCTGCCGAGGCTGAACAAAGTCGTGATGCCGCAATTCAGGCGGCGGAAGAGATGGAACGTCGTCTGGAAGAAAGCGACCAGGCCAAACTCGAGCGCATTCGTTCTGCCCGCATCAAAAGAATGCAGCTGATGCGCCAGATGCAGGAGCAACAGGGTGGAGATGTTGCTGCCGAGTAGCTTTCGCAAAAATTAACGCATTATTCATAAAAAAGAGGTATACTGTATAAAAAAGATACCTCTTTTTTTTATGCAAATACACAGCTCTGAATAAATTGGGTTGTTTTTCTTGCATAAAAAAATCACCGCGGTATCATAAATTCATAATGGGACTGTAATATGCGTGAAATAATATTAAAAGCGGTGGCAAATCCGCCTAAGATACTGTGGGGGCCTTTTTTACCCACCATGCTGAACATGGGCATACAGTTTCCCATTATGTTTATGTTTTTAGGAACATTTAATATTAACCCGCTGGTTTTTATGTGCACTTTGGTCATCGGCCATGTTATCTGTATTGCCGTGGGTGTCAAAGAGCCGCATATTTCGGCTATGATTCAGGCTTACGGCCAGACTGCCAAAACTTCACATAACCTTTATAAAGAGAAGGGGAACAAATTTGCACCCTGAGTTTGATTTTTTCAGCACCTTTGTCCAAGGTCTTTCCAGCATAGAAGTAGCTGTTGCCGTAATCGGTTTTATTTCGGCGGCGGCATTTGCCGGATTCTGGGCGACTAAGTTTGGTTATTATGTCCTGCCTCAGCCTCGTGAGTCGCGGGTATCTGACTTTTTGCCTTTTAACAAGTTGTTGTCGGACGGCATTACCATTCGCTGTTATAACGGATCTCTGGCCCGTGTTTTCAGGGTTGAGGGCGTGGATTTGGCTTTTGTTACCGATGAAAAGGTAATGTCGATGCTGGAAGCGCGCAAATCATGGATTGACGGTATGTCTGACTTGCAGGTGACTTGCCGCGTCATTACGCTGCGTGAGCGAATTCCTCTGGAAGAAGAAACCGGAGATTTCGGAAACAAACTGTTGTCCGATATTGCCTCAATCTGGCGCTCTAATCTAGATCGTGTTTACAGCAACCAGCACTATATCGTGCTCTCGGTTGCGGACCGTACCGATTCCCTCAAGGATTTGAACTATGCTTCACAGGCGCTGATTGCCACTTTGAGTGAATACGGGGTCACGACGTTGTATGAATCTGAGGGAAGCCCGGCAAAAGACAGCCCGCTTTCGGTATATTCCAAAATTTGCAGCCCGATATCCAAGCCGATGCCGAAAATCAACGGTGCCGAAGGTGCGCATTTAAATGAATTGCTGACCTCCGACCATATTCATTTCACCGGTGAAAACGGCATTATCAAATTCTTTTCCGGCGACAAACAACTTTATGAAGTGGTTATGGGCATCCGGTCTTCCGGTGACTATATGGATGAGGGAATGATTGCCTCATTGCTCTCTATTGATTGTGAGTTAACTCTATTGCACAACATTCGTCCGATTTTCAAACCGCACGCCCGTGCATTGTTGATGCAGCAGCAGCGTATGGCCACCATGACCAGCTTTTCAAGCGACGTTGTCGACCAGTACAGCGAGGTTTTGGCTGCCATTGAAGACAGCGATACCAACCATCAGGCTTTGACGGAATATGCCATGGCGGTCATTTTGCACGGCGAGAGCAAAGAAGAAATTGACTTCGGCGAAAGTGAAGTGCAGCGTATCTGCCGTTTATACGGCGTAACCCCGGTTCGTGAAGGCTGGGTCACGCAGGCGACGTTCTTTAACCAGTTTCCGACTTATGAAACCCTGCCGAGGACCTATCGTTATCTGTCCCGCGTGGTTGCCACGGCCATTTCTTTTGACAAGCCTTCCGAAGGTTTCAGCAAGTCAGACTGGGGTCCGGGAGCCATTTCCATCTTCCGTACGACTTCGGGATCGGCTTATCGTTTTCAGTTTCATGTTTCCAGTGAAGATTCTGCGGTGGCTCACTGTTGTATCATCGGTCCCACCGGTCAGGGTAAAACGACTTTGCTGACTTTTCTTGCCGGTCAGGCCATGCGCCACCGTGATTTGAAGGTATTTTTCTTCGACCGCCACCGCGGTGCCGAGATTTTCACCCGCGCCATCGGCGGAGCATATGTCGGCTTTGAAGGTGACGAGAAAAACGTTTCCCTTAATCCGTTTGATTGTGCCAATACGCCGAACAACCGCGCTTTCCTGCGTCGGTGGATTCGCGCCATTACTTTGGTGGACGACGCTGTTTCCGAAAAGGAAATTGCCCGTGCCGTAACAACGGCGTTTGACTACCTTCGTCCCGAAGAACGGGTGATGACTAATTTGTATAAAAGCTGTTTTTCTCCGACCGGAAATATGCGTCGGGAGCTTTTCAAATGGGTCAATCCCGACCAGTACGGTAATATTTTTAATGCGACTAACGACAGCTTGGATTTGAAGTCTAAACGTTTTATGGCTTTTGACTTCACGCACATCTTTGAAGACGAAGTCCTGGCGCCTGCCGTCATCAGTTATATCATGCATCGTATCCAGTCGGAAACCGGCGAAACCGGGGTTCCCTCTCTGATTATGATTGATGAGACCGCACCGATGCTCAAACACCCCATGTTCCGGGATTATTTTGCCATCGGTTTGCAGGAAGGCCGTAAAAAACGCCAGGCATACCTCTGTGCTTTCCAACAGCCGAACATCATTGATAAACTGGGCGTCGGCGAAGTCATTCGCGGTCAGTGCCAAACCGTTATCTTTTTCCGTAACCCGCAAGCCATGCCCGAAGACTATGTCAACTGGAACCTGACCAATGCGGAAACCGACTTTATTTTCGGCAAAACCTATCGTGATTTTCCTTATGCCATTTTGTTGTCCCGTCCCGCTACCGGAGAGTCCGTAATTTTGGATGTGGATTTGAGCGGTTTGGGGCCGTACCTGAGGCTGTATAATTCCGGTCGCAAGAACGTGCTTTTGGTTGAGGAGCTGATTAAAGAATACGGTGAAGAAAACTTTGTTACAAAATATTTAAATATTGCGTAATTTGGCTCAAATCCGTTTATTTAATGGCAAAAATTTGCTATGATAAAATTAGGTGGTACTAGCAGGAGGTTGATATGAGAAAGTCCGATTTTTCAAAGATTTTTGCGATTGCGCTCATGAGTGCCTCAATGCTTTATGTTCCGAAGGCCGAAGCGATGATTCCGGTTATTGACGGTACCAGTATCGCCAATACCATCAAAGACTGGATGAATAACATCAAGGAAACCAAACTGGTTACCGATACGGTGGCCTTTGCAAATAAAACCAGTGCCGCAATCGGCGACGCCAAAAAAAGCGTTTCCGAATACGTTATCAAAAATAAGGAAAAGGCCGAAGAAAAGCTGAAAAAACTCAACGAATATAAGAAACAGGCCGAAGAATACAAAAAAGAATACGACGAATACAAAAAAATGCTTGATGAAAACATCGAAGCAGCACAAAAACTCAAAGCGGAAGCCGAAGCCAAACTGGCTGAAGCTCAGGAAATGAAGGCCAGCGTTGAGGGAGCGCTGAGCGAAGCTCAGGCAACGGCCGGCGCGGTAGGAGATTTGGCCCAGAGCAAAATCAGCGATGCCGCGTCTAAAGCGGGAATTTCGTCATCCGGTAGTGGAAAGTCCGGCGTGACTTTTGCCGATCCCTCTATCGGCGGCAGCAGTAACGTAAATGTCGGAGCACTGACTTCCGCAGGAAACAGTTACAGCACCGGAAGCTCTGCTGCCGGCAGCACGGATTCAGCCAGCGGATATTCTGCTCCCATTTATGCCGACACGCCTATCGCGACTTCCCGCGCAGCGTTTGGTGGAACCTCCGGAACAGCATCTGGCGCCGCTTCCGGCGGAAGTGCCGCAGCGTCGGTTGAACCCTTGACTGCTGAAGAAAAAGCAGCCCTTCCGGCAGTACAGGCTAAAGCAGCCGCCGGGCAGACCCTAACCGCCGAAGAACAGCAGCTGGTTGCCAAGGCCGCTAAGGTTGAACGTGCGGAACAGAAAGAAAAGGCTGCCGCGATTAAACAAAAACTCGCCAATGGTGAGCAAATCAGCGACGAAGAGCGCGCCCTGCTGGAAAAAGACTATGCCGATGAGGCAGCCGAGCTTAAAGCTATTGAAGAAAAACAGGCCCGCGGCGAGGAACTGACTGAAGACGAACAGGCTCTCTTGGATGAAAAAGCCGAAGAAGATAAGGCAAAAAAAGAGAAACTGTCATCAATGAGCGAAGAAGAATTGCGCGAAAAACTGGCAGCCCTCGATAAGGCCAAACTGGACAGCTGGTCTGACGAATTCCTTTATACCCGCGAAGAACTGGAAGCCAACCTGAAAGCCAAAGATGAGGCCAAAAAAGCCAGCCTGACCAACGAACATGCTTATACGACGGAAGAGCTTGAAAAAAATCTGAAAGCCAAAGATGAAGAAAAACGCTCCAGCCTGGGTATTCGCAGTCGTACAACGTCTCGGGACTTAAAGGCCAGAACTCCGCAGCGCCGAAACTTTACGCGTTCCGGCAATCGGGCTTCTTTGGAAATCGGAGAAGTTCAAAGTTTTGCTTCTCTGCAAAATGAAACGCCGTTGGCTTTTGCCTTTGCTTTGGAGATTGATGATGACGGTACGGATGTCAATAAGTCGTACCTTGTTCCCCGTACAATAAACAAAACCTGCGGTCTGAGTTCCAAAAAGGCTAAGGAAAAAGGGGCTATGGACGAGTGCCTGGTCGGGATTTTCGATAAGCTGAAACAGCCGCGGGCCTATAATGAAGCCGAGTTTATGAAACAGTATAATCAGGGGCGCAAAGAATATGCGGCGGCTTTGATTGCCGAAGGATATAAAGCGCAAAACGATGCCGACGGTTTTGAAGAAAAAACGCTGGACGTAATTGATTTTTCCGAAGCCGACACCACCGCCGACCATTATGCGCATCTTGTGGAAATGAACAAGGCGGTAACGACCACGATTAACGGTTTGCTCAAAATTTACAGCAGCCGTCTGGCCTTGAACACTTACAGCAATTACAGCGCTTACGATTTTTCCACGCCGGAAGAAGACGAAGAGGCTGAAGAATAATTTTTTGGGTGAGGGACTATGGTAAGGTTCGTTAAAATAAATTTGTCTGCTTTGCTGCTGGCGGTTGCGCTGGCTGCCACGGCAGGCGCTGCCCCGCTGAAAGACAACGGCACCGGTCCCGACGGAATATTTATCATCCCGTCAAAGTTTGCCATGCGCTGCGACATCAGTTCTCACGATGTGCACGACGACGGCAAAATTGAAAAATGTCTGAACCAGATTCTGCGGATGAAACTGGGAAGCCAGACTTTTTCCGAAGGGTATGACCGCTTTTTTACCGAAGCGTTCCATGAGTTAAACCGGGATTATATTGATGTTGCCATTCAACGCAAAGCTATGGCCGGTGACGTCGCCGACCAAATGGAAAAGGCGATGAAAGAAGACGCCTACAGCGACGGAGCTTTTTCTGCCGGAGATGAGGATGACGAGGAAAACCTGCGTATCAAACAGACTCAAAACGGCAAACTGGCCACAATGGGGGCATCAAATGTCGTAGATATCATAGATGTATACAGCTCTCAACTGGCGCTTAATGCCATGGCTTATTATCATCAGTACGAGTTTTCTGAAAATGCTGCGGCCATACCCGAAGAAGACGAGGGGACACAATAGGAGGTTTGGATGAAAAAGAATATTTTGACATATTCATTGATTTCATCTCTGCTTATGCTGATAAACGGAACGCCTGTTCGCGCCGCCGTGACCGATCCGGTCGTAAACGTTCTTGATGAAGTTAACCACTATGTTAATGTGGCCGGTACGGTGCAGGAAGACTTGACGACCGTTGCCTCCGGCTATATCCGGGAAAAAACCGGTGCTCTGGGAGATTTCAACAAAGCCCTGAAAGCCAAAAAGAAGGCCGAAAAGCTTGCAAAAAAGGCTGAAAAGGCCAAAAAACGAGCTGAAAAACTGTCCAAGATAAAGGAAAACATCACGGACAAGTATGAGTCCTTTAAAAAGCTCGGTGACAAAGTCAGCGTTGCTTATAAGAGTACAAAAGAAAAGCTGGATGAAGCCAAAGGCTATTATAATGACGGCAAACAGATGCTCGACGATGCCAAAGATATGGTCGATGAAGGCAAAAATATGCTCGAAGAAGGCAAGGGATATGTCAGCGACGCCAAAGATTTGGCTTCTTCTGCGGGAGACCTTGCCGGCAGCAAGATTTCAAGCGTAACCGGTCGTCAGCCCTTTTCGTCATCGGATGCTTCTGCTCCGGTTACCGTAAAACCGGGCGTTTCGGTTAACAATCCCGACGCTTCTTATCTGGTAAACGGCGATGACGCATCCGGAGCCGGCTACAGCGGTGAAGAAGTAACCCTCATGAGCTACACGACGCCGGATAGCGCCTCTGCGGAAAGCGATGCTGGAATGACCCCGCTTGACGCCAATGCCGAAAAGGCTGCGGCAATAGCCGATTTTGCAACGGCGGCAGCAGTCAGTCCGGTAACGGTTCCGTTAAATGCGTTGCCCGCTGTCGGCAGTACGACGTTGACCGCCGAAGATATCCTGACACAGGCACAGGAAAAGGCGGAAAAGGAAGCAGCGGCAGCTGAAAATACCGATGAGGAAAAGGAAGACGCGAACCTGACGCCGGAAGAAGCCGCCAAACAAGAAAAGCTGGCTGCTATGAGCAAAGAGGAGCTTCAGGAGAAGCTGAAAGCGCTGGACGAAGCAAAACTGGCCGGCTATTCGGATGAATTCGAATACTCCCGCGAAGAACTGATTGCCAACTTGAAAGCTAAAGATGATGCTAAAAAAGCCAGCCTGACTAATGAAAATGCATATACTTGGGAAGAGCTGCAGAAAAACCTGAAGGCTAAGGATGAGGCTAAAAGGGCCGCGTTGAACCAACGTACCGCCACGCGCAAAACCTTTACCCGCGGCGCCGAGTGACTGAGGAGTAAACAATGACAAAACGTTTGTTAAATATTCTCTTTATGGTCTCTGCCATTCTTGTCGGATTGGCGGTGGCAGCCAATGCGGTGGAAATTCCTTCGTATATTGAAGATGTGAATGATGTGCGCGCCAACATCAATCCGATTATCGAAAATCTGACGTCGCACTCTCAGGATGCCGGCGGCGCTCAGGATGATGAGGAGTTTCAAAACATTATTCTCCGCCAGCTTTCGGCAAAACTCTATGCCGAAGCCCTGACCACCAGAACCAAAGTTTTGAAAGCGGAAAAAGAGAAAGAGCAGACTAAAAAGGAAAAAGCCGCCGAGCTTGGAGACACCAGCGACAAGCAAAAGGTTTTGGTCAATGAAATCAAACCGCGTCTGCGCAGTATTGCAGAGCGCCTGAACAATATCGTATCGTTGGAAGCGAGTATTGCCAGTCTTGAAGGAACCCGGGTAATTATCAATATGCCCAAGGAAGACACCTCGCTTAATACAGACGGCGGAGAGGGAGAATAGTTATGAAAAAGATATTTGCAATTCTCGCTTTATTCGCTTTTGCCATCGGTATTGCGCCGACAACCGTGGTTACCCCGGCTCAGGCCTTTTTGCCCAAAATCGATGCCGGCAAAACCGGTTCCAAAATCAGTCTGTGGTTTCAAAAAGTTAAATCAAGCTGCGAAAAAGCCATGCAGTGGGTATCTAATTCTAAAATGGGTAAACTTGTCGGTGACGGCATTAAGGCCACCAAAGACGGTGTAAACTTTGCCAAAGATATGTATAAACAAGGCATGGACATTTATAACCAGGGCAAAGAATACGCTGATGCGGCCAAAAACAGCAAAGAATATAAATCAGCCATGCTTGGCAAGGAAATTGCTCAGGAAAGCAAGAAACTGGCTAAAATTCAGCAGCAAATGCTCAAAATTCAGGAAAATGCCAAGCAGGAGCAGGAACTTTTGCAGGAAACCACAAACCAAAAGCTGGCCGCGCTGCAAAGCAATCTGGGCACGATGGAAAATTACCTGGCCGAAAATATTGCAAACGGTGCGGATACCTCAGGGTTGAAGCAGACCGTCGAACGCGTAAACAGCGAAAGCACGACGCTTATCGAACAAATCAAACGCGAATTTTCTCAAAAAAGCAAGGCCATCAATGATGATATGGATGACCAGTTGGATGAGCTGAAGGAACAGCAGGAGGCGCAGACGGAAGTTATTGCCAAGCTGACCAAAGAACTGGCCGAATTAAACGAAGTCAGCTTTAACGTTGAAAATCCGCTTGAGTCTCTTCAGAACACCAAAAATGAGATATTTCTTAAAAAAGGCGTAAAAGATACGGTTTCAAGCCGTAAAAACCTGCGGGAAAAAAGATTTGAAGAACGCCGTAATATGATTTACGAAATTTACGAAAAGTCGGTTCGCGCCAAAGGAAATATGACCGGCCTGGTTGAAGACGTCAATCTGATTAAGGAACTTTCAGAAACCATGCCCGGCGAAGCTGAAGGCTCCGGGGTTAACGTCGAGATTTTGGTTCGTCAAATTGACATTCTGGAAAAATACGTAGAGTTTGTTTTGGCTGATTTGGCGTTGGAAACGTCTGTTGCCGCGACACAACTGCCGCCCAACGCTTCGGAAGGGGAGCTGACGGACTTCAAACTTTGCAATTATACCAAGAGCCAGGCGGAAATTAACAAGGAAAAGCTTGCGGCGTTAAAGGCTAAAGTATCCAAGGCAAAGGAAAAGGTAACAAGCACGGTTGACAAGGTAAAAGAAGGTGCCGAGCTGGCTAAAGGGGTCGGCGAGGTCGTCCAATCCGGCAAGGAAGTGCTGACAAATAATCCTAATGCCGTTGTAGGAGGAATGTTCTGATGAAAAAGTGGTTGAAAATCTGTGCGGCTGCACTCGCTTTTGTCGGCGTTGTCTTTTATGCGTCTGGCAGTCAGGCCTTCTTTTTGAAACGTTTGCTGCAAGGGCCGACGGTTTTGCCGATGCCCGATTTTCCCGAGGAGGCGGCAACCGTAGGCAAGGGCGTGCAGGAAACTGTCCTGACCGCAAAAAAACTTCAGACTGCTACTCAGAATACCATAAACAATACCCGTGCGGCGCTTAATTCGGTATTTAATTTTGATTTTAAGGCTTTGACCGACGGGACGCAAAATCCCGGACAAATGGAAATCGTCAGTTGTGAAGTCGGCGATATCAGCGCCGATGTGTATGACCCTGATTCTATCGAAGATGCCGTACAAAAATTGTTTTTTACCTACCCGGCCTATGAAAAGTTTGAAAAAGACAAATACGATGCTTATCGGGACAAGTTTTATGAGGACAGCATAATCGAAATTTATACGGCCTCCCGCCAACTGATGATTTATATGGACGAAGTCGTTGTTCCTACGATGGAGGAAGCGCGCCAATGTCTGACGGAAGGCGGCTGCGGCATTCCGGCTGCCGATGCCAACAGCGAGTCTGCTTATGCCGAAGCTCAGGCCTTGGAATCAATGGACAATTTGATAATGGTTCTGCAAAAGGCCGTAGCCTTAAAAGCGCAGTTGCGGGCCGTCCAAGCCATTAACCAAATCAAGCCCCGTCCTTTTACTGAGGCGGATCAAAAGTCTTCCGAGGCTGAAGAAGGCGCCCAAACGTCGTTGCTGGATGAGCGCCCGTTGGTACAGCTGGCTTTTTCTTCAAAAGTTTCGTCTTCCGAGCCGCTGGCCTTTGCTCAAATGATGCCGGCATCGGCTTCCTCGCAGGCGGCAGATGCCCTTTCGGCGGTTGAAAATGCGGCAGCCGGTGTTCCCGCAGACGACGCGCAGGAAATTGTCAGCCGCGATTCCGTATTCTCCGAAGCGCCCGAGAGCGAAGAACTCCACCCTTTGGGAACGGACAGCACCAAGGAAAAAGTAGCCGAGCTGAACAAGATTGAACCCATCGGTGCGGATGTCGATACCGCCATTGATGCCCACAACACCATCCGTTCGTTGGATGGCTATAAAAACGCCGCTTTGGAATATAAGGAAGCCGTTGCCCGCCATGAAAGAGCTGTGGAGGCGCTGCGAAAATCGGATAACGCCGTTGTCACGTATCTCAGCCGGCGTTATGCCAACCCGGAAATTGTCTGGTCAGGCCGTATCTTGGGCAAAGATGTTGCCAGCTATGAATTGCGCGGAGGTATCTCCGGCTGGACCATTGATGCCTTTGAAACCGCCAAAGCCGCACATGTTACGACAACGTCGTCTGACGATATTGCCAATCCGGTAATTGATATGGATGCCCAAAACATAGACAACCCGGATGATATTGACGGCGTTTACCAGAAATTCAGCGGCCAGAAGACCTATGTTACGTCTCTCAGCAAAGAAGAACAGATGGAAAAGGAAAACCGCGAAGTGGCTCTGATTCCGTGGCAGATAGGGGCGGAAGGGGCTAAGCTTTTGGTGCAGGAACCCGGAAAATGGGGAACTCAGACCAAGGAGTTTCCCGTTTGGACCGATACCAAAAGCTTTTATGACCAGTACTTAAACGGCAAATATGCCAATATTCGTTCCTACCTGAAACAATTTTCCGTTAATGACGTAAAGGCTCTGATTGTGGCTCAGGCCGGCGGCGAGAGCAAAGATGCCACCGAAACGCTGAAACAGAAAGAGTTTGCCCGCCTGGATGAACAATTGACGGCGCAGCGGAAGACGCTTCAAAACGAAAAAGCGGCCGAGGAGGAAGCGCTTAAAAAGCAAATCAGTGCGGCACAGGCTTCTTTGCAGCGTCAGTACGACAGTTTAAAAGCACGTTTGGACAACGCCAGCGCGCAATATAAGGAATTGACCGACAAGATTTCCGATTTGCGCCAAAAGGCTCAGGATGACGCGGAAAACAGCCAGCACGAAACGGTTACCCATTTTGATTCTTTCACCAATTACAATACCGATTTGGGAATTGATGTTGACGCCGGAACCGTGGCCGAAGATCCGTCTCTGGAAGAACGCCGTGCCAAAAACGAGGCGATTGCCGAAGCTTCCCGTAATCTGGAAAAGCCGGATGATATGCGTGATGACATTAACGTCAATAAAGAAGAAAACAAAAAAGAAGCAAATATTGAAGATTTGGAAAAACAGGCCGATACGCTCAACGGCAAAATCGATGAGATGAAAAAACAGTTGGAGCAGCTGGAAAAACAAATTATCAGGCAAAAGCTTGATGACCAGGTCAAATTTGCCGCTGTTAATGCCAAATATACCAAAAAATTTGCAGACATAACCGCTTCGGCATTAGCCGCCAAGGAAGAAATCGACACCAAATACGGCAAAGACGCCGACAGCATATTAAATTCTGTGGCCGATAAGATTGTTGCCGAAGCCTTGGCAGCTTTTAACGCCCGATATCCCAAGGACAAGTTTCCGAATATGTCCTACAACGGGCCGTCTGCGGGGGATTTGATGAGTTCTCTGACCAAATCGATATCGACCGCGCTCGACAGCCTGTATGCTCAGGTAGATGCCAGAATAGACTTGGCCGTAACCCAGCTGCAATTGATGGGTGATGGGTTGTATAAGGCTGAAAACCACGCTCAGGTGGTCAAAATCCACACGGATATGATGAACGATATTAAGGCTATGGCTTTGACCGTCAACAATAAGGGAATGAATATTGCGGCAACGTTTTATCTCTATGCCAAACTTTTGAATGCCGACATTTCTGCCGAAGAAGACGACTTCTTTGTCGGAGCCCCGGCCAAGGCGCGAGATATGAAAGCGCCCAAACAAATTATGACCATCAACCTTCCGCCTCTGCGGGAAGTCTTCCACTTTGACGAAATCGACTTTCAAAATGTCAAACCCTATGAAGAAAGCCGCAAAAACAGCGAGCCTTTCCCTGACGACGATTTTCTCGATTATGGCGGGGAAATTCCCGAAATCTGGAAATGGATGCTGAAAGACCATGCTTTTGTGGAAACCGAGTTTCAACTGGAACCGGCTCTGAACAAAGGCTGCACTTTGGTTACTTTCTTCCGCGGCGGTTATATGCCCTGTAAGGCAATAAATTCCAATATCGTGATTGACGTAAACGAAAAAGGCGGGTTTGTCCGCGGCAGTTCCTCCGGTGCCGTTTTGACCGAATGTCCGGCTCTGGAAGCCAAGGCGATGAACGTTCATCATACGCAGCGCGATATTAACGTAAGATTTTCTCTGGCTTCGGATGTTCCGTCGGTGGATTGTGCATACAGCGAACTGGGCACGTTACTGAATGCCGACGAAAACAACACGCTGTTCTTTAAGCAGGAGGTTTATGATACTTATCATAAGATAATAGCTGAACAAATTAAAATTGAGGCGAACGAAGAGCTGAGCGCTGAAGAAAACCAGGAACTTGCGCCTATTGAAGCGGCACCGTTCTCCACCAACCAGTTTGGCGATTTTCTCCGCTATGTCGAAAACGAGCAGAAAGAGAGCAAGGCTTTGGAGGAGAATACCCAGTCTTATGAAGAAATGATAGAAAATCTCAAAGAGGTTCTGGCCCGTTTCGGTTTTGAACCGGCCGATGATTTTGATATCAGTACGGATAAGGACTATAATCTGGTGCGCGACAAGCTTGATAATATTAAGAATTCCAAGATTGCGGAAGCGCTGGAGAAAATTGATGATGTTGACGTAGCCGATAACGACGTTGTTGAAGAACGCGTTAACAAGTATAAATCAATAATCAGCGCCCTGCAGAAAGATAAGGATGAGCTGACCATGATGACGGCCGTTGTTGTTGACAACAATCATCTTGACGAAGATTTAAAATCTACTAAAGTAAACGAAGAGGTCACCAATACCTATCAGGAGGACATCAAAAAGAATGCCATTGACAAGGTTGACCTTTCGGCTACGCCCTACTGCGCAAACTATTAGTATCGGATGAATGAAAAAGAGATGGTAAACCCAAATCAAATTGAAGGCGGTTCAAAGGTTTTCGCTATTGAAGACGCCAATGCCCGCAGCCCGGAATTTTTGGAGCAGATGGAAAAAGAGAAAGAAGGCTTCAAAATTCATTACTATCTCTGGCTGTCCCGTTTTTACATTATGACGGCCGTCATTTCAATGCTGGTGCTGATAAGCTCCTCTTTGGCCTTGTTCAAGCTGGCTCCGATGGTGACCGTTGAACCCTTTTTGATTATTCGTCAGGATGAGTCTCAGGAAATTGTTCGTGAAGAACCCATAACTTCGGATATGTCGTCTAAAGATAAGCTGATGGAAACGTTTATCCGCCAGTATGTCATTTCCCGCAACACCATCATTAATGATCCCATGGAGATGCGCTCCCGTTGGAACCGCGGCGGTATGGTCAACTTTTTGTCTTCCCCCGAAGTGTTTGACGCATTTAACCGCTCCACGCAGGCTAATTGGGAAAATATATTCAAACAGGCGCTGGTCCGCGAGGTGGAAATCATTTCCATCGGCAAGCAAGGCGGCAAAAAGAGTCCGGTTTGGAAAGTGGATTTTAAAACATATGACTTGTATGACGAACAAGGCAAAAATCAGGCGCAGAAAGAGTCGACCCTGCGGGTTCGCTATTGGACCGCTTCCGTTACCGCTTATTTCATCAAAGAGCGGCAGTTTATGGGCCGCCGTCTGCTCAATCCGCTGGGTTTTACCGTAACCCGCTATTCTCAGACCGAGGTCGAAATCTTTTAGCTTTGCCGCTCGTCGCGGAGAACCTGACAACCCGGATATGTCTCTCAGTTGTTGATAAGTATAATCAAGCTGTTAGACTTTTAAGATAAAAGAGTATATTTTCAAAATATCTATAGCGCTGTATAATTGTAAAAAGAAAGGCTTTCTTTAATGAAAATACATACTAAGTTATTGTTAATCCTGGTATTGTTTTTGCTTTCGGGCTGCTTTGGTTCTTATTATGAACCGGAGCCGGTCGGCATTGGTAAAGGCAGCGACGAGCTGAAATTGTCTCCGTGTGCCTGTATGGAGCTTGATTTGCCCAAGGATTTACCGGATTGGTTCGTAGCCACGATTTAATTTGGGGTAACAATAAATGGCAGACAGAATTGAAGGAAATCAAAACCCCCGCCGCCTGATTGGCTCAAATATGCGTCGTCCTGGAGTGAAGCCTCGGACCGGCGATTTGTTTGTTGCCAATGTCGGCGAAAAAAGGTATTTGTGGACGGCACGAGCGTTTGCCGTTATTACCGCGTTGAGCATTTGTTGCAACATTGTTTTGATTTTGGCAATTTTTCAGGTTTTGCCGTTGTATCGCGTCGAGCCGTTTCTTCTCACTTTCCAAAACCGTTCCGAGCAGGTTTATAATATTCAGCCGATTAAAGAAGGGCTGCGTAACCAGAAGGCCATTACGGAAGTTTTCGTTCGCGAGTACGTTCTTTTGCGCAGTACGTTTGATCGTGAAATTCCCGAAATGGAAGCTCGCTGGATGCCCGGCGGTCCCATTCAGGAAATGTCGGATCCTAAGGTTTATCAGGATTTCCTGGCCAATACCGCCAATAAGGCTCTTGCCGTTATTCGTGCCCGCGGTCTTTCCCGTGAAGTTAAGATTCTTTCGGTTAACGAACTGACGAACGGCATTTGGCAGGTGGAATACGAAACCCGGGATATGTATCCGGATTCCGACCGTCCCGAAGTCAATTACTGGACGGCCTCTTTAAGTGTCGGTTATCGCACAAAAAGCGTCAAATATGGAGATAGGTTGAAAAATCCGGTCGGCTTTACGGTATCGAGGTATTCTTTAACCTTCAATAAGGTGGAGTAAGTTTAAGGTGAATTTTATGGCATGTCGAATTTTTAAGGTTGTATCGTTGGTGGCACTTGCCGTCGCCGGATTTAGCTCTGCACTTATGGCTCAGGTTGATCAGCAGGTTATGGACGCTAGTGCCGAACAGGCTCAGGGAAATTATACGCCGATGAATCTCGGCTATGCCGGCTTCAATTCTCTGGGAATGACCCAGGCTGCTTGGCTTGACCCGCTGGAAAACCTCGGCGAAGGCCAAAGCCGTCCGGCATATTCCAGATATTATTGGTCGCCTGATTTGGTTTTGCCTATCCGCCTGCGTGAGGGGATGATTACCTTGGTGAACTTCCCCGGCTGGGAAATGATTGAAGACATCTTTATTGGTGACAATGCCACTTTTGACGGTCAGATTTCCGGTCCCAACAGCCTTTTGCTTTATCCGCGCAAGGGGGCGAACGTCGGTGTTGACACCAACGTTATCGTTTTTGGTCGTTCCGGCAACCGTTATGTCTTTTATGTTAAAAGCGAAGCTGTTAATACCGAGCGTCTGACCAACTCGATTATTGACATTGACGTTATCGGCGGTCAGGGCGGAACCGGAAGCGGTTTTGGTTCGCTGCGCTCCGGCGGCGGAGTTGGCGGACAAAACACCGGCGGTACCACGTCGGGCGGCAAGTCTGTCGATGCGTCTTATACGCGCCGTTTCCAAAAGAGCGACTGGCTGCGGGAGATTCCTCTTGACCCGTCCAAATTCCGGTTTGACTTGGAAGTCTATGTTCCCAATCCTGATGATGTGGTGATTGCGCCGGAACGCGTATGGCGCGATGACATCTTTACCTATATTGATTTGGGTAAAAAGGCACTTAATATGATGCAGCGTCCGGTTGTCAGTATGATTGTCGAACGCGTTGAAGTTCCGGTCGGTTTCCGCACCAAAGGCCCTGACAATCGTTTGATTATTGTTGAAGGGGTCGGTGATTTGGTTTTGCGTAACGGCAAGCGGATTATCTGTATTAAGCTGCGTCGTTCTGATGAATCCGGTTTGGAATATGCTATTGATTCTGCCGACTATCTCCCGCCGAAGTGGGAAGTTCCCGCTCCGTTGCCCGAGGGTGTAAACGGAAGTGCCGGAGCTGGCGGCAATGCTATGCCTGCCGGTGCAAACAACGGTATTCCCGGTTTCGGAACCCCGGCTCAAATGCAGGCAATGCCTTATGGAGCCGGCGGCGGACAGGCTCAGGGTCGTCCCGGACAGTATGATGTTCAGATTGGTCAGAGCCAGGTGATTGTGCCGCAGTATAACAACGGTGCCGCCGGGCAAAATATAAATGTCGGTTATCAGCCGGGCGCTGCCGCAAATTTTGATTATTCAAAAATGCAGCACATCAGTAACAACGGAGCCGGAACCCAGCAGCCCAATCCTTATTTGAGGCAATATGGCTATGGCTCGGGATTTACGGATGTCAGCAACTCCAATATTTCTATTGAACTGGGAACTGACAGCGATGTCAGCAATCTGGAAAATCTGTGGGATGACCTCTCCAAAAAGTACAGCGCCGATTTGAACCGTTATGAACCATTCTTTTCTGTCGATGCTCCTGCCGATGGTCAGGGAAAAGAGCTGTTCCACCTTCGCGTCGGGCCGATTAAGAGCCTTGAAGAGGGCGACAAAACCTGCGGAATTTTAGGGCGTAACGGCGTATTCTGCAGCGTGGTAAGAACTCAGTAATGGAAACTAATGGCTAGAGATAATTTAACACATTCCGAGAAGTATATTAAAAAAACCAATCGTATCATTCTTACGATTGGTATTACTTCTTTAATTATCTTTATCTTTGGCGTTATTCTGCTTATTAAGAGCAATCGTTCGGTCGATGACTATGAAGAGCCGGTGTTTACCGACAATGCCGATGTTCTTAATATGGAAGAAGCCAGCCCTCTGACCCAGAATATTGAATTTGGCACCATTGACGGGGAGATTCCGCTGACGGCAACTCCGGATCCGGTACTGATGGGACAGGTAATTCTGGGAACCGATGCCAAAAACGTTTTGACGTTGGGAACCAACGGCAAGGCGGCAATCAAAATTTTGTCGGTGGAATTGGCCGAACCGCCGGCAGACGGATTTACCTTTCACAACGGCTGCGTCAACAAAACCCTGAGCGGCGAAGAAACCTGCCATATCACCATGAACTGGGTTCCCGTCGTTGCCGGAAACGTTCAAAATAATTTTGTTATTACCTGGCATGAGGTCAATCTGGGACAGGAAAACGCCAAGGCGGCCAAAGTTCCCGTAACCGGAAATGCCGTAAACAAGGAAGATTGCACCCTTTGCGAAAATGTAATCACCGATGCCGGCGTTTCTCCTGCCGAACCTAAGATAATCCGTTCGGCCGTCGGACCGGACGGCAAAGTCATCGGTACCGTTGACGAAGACGGCTATGTCCGCGATGCCGCCGCTCTGGTGGTCGAGGAAGCCGGTCTGAACAGCCATGCCGCCATCGCCGGCAAGGCCCTGCTCAAGCCCACCATCGTGGGTGCTGCAGGTGCCTGCAGCCACATCCGCGATGGCCTGGATATCGCTGTGGATTGTGCCCACGGCAGTGTCCAGCGCCTACAGGCCTGATTCTGAAGGAGAACATCATGGAACGCATTGCAAGCTTCTGTGTCGATCACACCAAACTGGACCGGGGCATGTACCTGAGCCGCCAGGATGGTGATGTGCTGACCTGGGACATCCGGATGAAGAAGCCCAATCAGGGCGATTACCTGACCACAGGTGCCGCCCACACGCTGGAGCACCTGTTTGCCACCTACGCCCGCAACAGCGCGGTGAAGGACGGCGTGATGCAGCTCGCCTCCATGCGCCTGTGCGGCAACGCGCTGACGCAGCTGGTCATCCCTGCGGCGCTGGTGGACAGCGAGAGCACGCACGAGATGCTCGTGCCGGGCGGCCGCCTCTTTGAGCAGCGCAAGGCGACGCGTGGATTATGTGACCAACCACGCGGCGTTCTACCTGTTCCCGCGGCTGGACAAGAGCAGGTTTGACTTTGAGGATGCGCACGACTTCGCGATGAAGTTCCTGCATGAGCAGCATGTGCTCGTCATCCCCGGCGGCGGGTTTGACTGGCACGAGGATCTGCGCTTCCGCATCGTCATGCTGCCCGAGCCGGAGACGCTCACCAAGGCGATGAGCGATATGGCGTATTTCCTCAAGCAGCATCGAATCTGATTTTACGCATCGTTTGCGCATAGGAAAGGGACTGTCAGGAAAAACTGACAGTCCCTCA
>OHCR01000663.1_pt1 | contig 18675 bp, 16 predicted proteins | sample 1566831 | NCBI WGS metagenome assembly OHCR01 (sample SAMEA3879516, study PRJEB24766) | human gut metagenome | biome: human-associated habitat; feature: feces | place: USA | collected 1985/1987
TTCGCCGTCGGTCGGAATCACCCTGCCGCAACTGCAACAGCCGCACAATACGGCGAACAATGCCAAAACAGGTAAAAGTCTCTTCATATCGGATCGTTTTCGTAGGTTTCGGTGCAACTTACCCGGTAAATATAACGAAAAAACGGATTTCGCCAAAGCACCGCGTCATTTATTCGCAGGCCGAAGCTCCCAGCAGTCCTACGTGGTCGATATTCGAACAGCAGATATGCAGTCCCTCGACGGTCTTAGCATAGGGGAACCGTTTCAGCTGTTCGTACATCGCTTCACGGAAAAAGCCGAACGCATGGGCGATGCTGCCGCCGAAGACGATCGCTTCGGGGTCGTACGTATAGAGCACCAGCATCACCAGCTGGCCGACATGCCGCCCGAACTCGCGCCAAAGCGCCAACGCTTCGGGATCGCCCGCCGCGGCGCGCTCGTAAGCCTCCTTTCCCGTCGTGCCGCGGCCCACGAAGAAGCGGCTGCTGCAATAGTATTCGTAATCCCGGTCCAGATACGGGATGCTTCCGATCTCCCCCGCCCCGGTATCCCGGCCGCAATAGAGCTTCCCGCCGATCACGACGCCCGCGCCGACGCCCGTGCCGAGCGTGACGACGATGGTGCTCTCCGCGCCGCGGCCGCAGCCGAACAGCGCCTCGCCCAGCGCCGCAGCGTTTGCGTCGTTGCCGAGGTGGACGGGAAGCGCAGTATGCGCGCGCAGCGCGCTTCGCAGGTCGAAGTTCACAAAATTCAGGTTCGCCGCAAAGCGCACGATGCCGCTCGCGTCGTCCACCGTGCCGGGGCAGCCGACGCCCACGCCGCCGACGGTGTCCTCGCCGATAGAGAGCTGCGCGATGACCTGACCGATGCGCCCCGCGACGGCCTCGGGGCCGAGATCGACGCGCGTCGGGATAGAATGCTCCTTTAAGATCTCGCCCTTCGCGCTCACGAGTGCGCCCTTGATGTTTGTGCCGCCGAGGTCGATGCCGATATAGTTCATAAAAACGCCCCTCCCGGGTGAAATGTGTCCTCATTGTATGCCGCGTCGGCGGAAAATGCAAGAGCTCGCACAGGAAAGAAAAAAGTTTCTTAAAAAAATCATAAGGGTGAAACTTTTTGAGAAATTTCTCGTCTAAGAGAATGTACGGAACGAAAAAAGCTCCGCATAATCAAGATGGAAAGAAGACGATGAAAGGAGAAACAAAATGAACCGCTGGGGACTGATGAGTGCCCTCGCACTTGCCGCCGCGCTGCTGCTCATGGGCTGCAGAGAGACGGAGAAACAGACCGATATGGCGGAAGAACATCCCATCACCTATGAAGACGTCTGTGAGCGGAACACGATCTCTGCGCTGCTCGAGCGGCACGAGGTGGTGACTATTGTACGGGAGAGCACAGACAGCAGCAACGGCGGTCAGGACGTCAAGAGCACTGACCAGTACACGCGCGACGAAGAAGGCCGGCTGCAAAGCTGGAGCCACGGCTGGTATTATGATGAGTACGGCGCAGACGATATTTATAGCGTGAATGTCTGCCTGGATGAAGTGCCGGACGGTATGTGCATTATCGCTGGAACAAATGATGACGGCAGCGCTCGAATTGCCAGTGTGATCGCCTGCGGAACGGATGAGTGGTACGAAGAAAGTACCGCGCGGGAACCGTTTTTGCCCGTGGCCGGTGACGGTATCACGGTGGAGGCCGAAGAGCCGTATGAGCAGGACGGCCAGCTCGTGTTTCCGATCAAACATTATATCACCGACGATGACACGGACTACTCGCTGCGATGGCTCTATGTCGATCCAACCTCCGATGACCTGATATCGATCAAGTCGGAGCGGCACAGAAAAGACTTGCAGGGAAAAGACACCTGCTTTGCCACGGGAAGCTATACGTTCAGCTATGATCGCCCTTATGAACCGGAGGAAGACCTCTACGCGCTGATGCTGTCGGACGATGTTCCCAAGCATGAAATCACGCTCGTGTGGGACCCGGGCACCGCGCAGGAGCACGAGCAGCACTTTACCGTGCCGAGCGCAGCGTACTTTTCCCCAGAGAGTGGTAAGGGCGTCATGCTTTACTACGACGCCGCCATGACGCAGGAGTATCAAACCCCTGAGATCGAGTGGCCGGACGGCGGCAGCACGACCGTCTATGTAAAGAGCGGCAACATTCCCGACAGCAGTGAAGAACAACCATGACGCGAATGATTCCGCGTCCCAAACCCAAAGGAGGAAACCAAGGTGAAAAACTGGAAGAAAGCAGGCATTGGCGCGCTTTGTGTCGCGGCACTTCTTGCCGGCTGCGGCACGCAGGGCGGCAAGGACGATGGAAACGGCGGCAAGGACGACACGCCGATGGACGTGACGCTCGAAACGCTGCGCGAGGTCAACGCTCCGCGTGTGCTGCTTGCAAAGTACGACGCCGTGACCGTGAGCATTCAGGGCACCGACCGGGACGGCGAGGTGACCTATACCGCGAGATTGCAGTACACGGACGGGGGTGACGGATCGATCCTCATGTCCTCGCACTACAGCTATACCGCCAACAGCGGCCCGGGCGAGGAAGAACTGTGGAGCGAGGGGTGTGGCAGCCTGTACGCCGCGCGCATGACGAGCGACGATAACGCAAGCCTGAACATCTATCCCATTCCGGGCGAGGGGACGGAGTATCTCCTTGACATACTGCCACAGTGCGCCGATCCCGCTGCCAAAAACGCCGAGGAAACGCTCGACGAGCGCAGCGAGCAGGACGGCGCGGTGCTGCTCTCGACCACCACGCGCTTTAAAGACGCCGGCGGCTACTACTATACCACCCTCTACTACGCCGATCCCGAGACGGGAGAGCTGCTCGCCATGTCCGTGACCGACTACATCGAGGACGGCGAGGGCGGCGCGACGGAGATGGGCACGACGCTCTACAACTGGAGCTACGATGAGCCCTACGAAACAGAACCCTATAAGTCAGGCCGCTACCTTCTGAACGATGTCGTGTACGCGACGGACGACACGAGACCCGCCTGCCTGCTGACGGTCTGCCTCCCCGCGAAAGAAGGGGGCGAAGACTGGTGGGTGAATGAATACCATGTGGCGAGGGGGACGTATGTCAACATCTGTTGCCGCAGCGGTTGCACGCTCTACGCGGACGCGGCGCTGACGCAGCCCATCGACGACACCGTGTCCATCGACACAAATGGCGAAGAGATGACGGTCTACGTCGTGCCCGACGTGCCGCTGAACTAAAACGGCATGAACTTAAAAAAGCGGCGGATCAAAAAATCCGCCGCTTTTTTTCAAAAAGGATGAAACATTTTTCGATAAATTCCGTCTAAATAATACAGGAAAGAGGCTCGGTGCGAGAATTAAGGAACTCTTAAATAATTTGTAACCAAATCGCGCCTGATTGTAACGACTTCCTCATAAGATGAGATTATAATGGACCCAAGATTAAAATTGAGGAGAAACTGCGATGGCAAATGACCAGAAGCCCGTCATTTCGGTGCGAAAGCTCCGAAAGGTGTACATGATGGGGCAGGAGCACGTGGTCGCACTGCACAATATTGACCTCGACATCCCGCGGGGCGAGGTGTGCTGCATCTTCGGCACGTCCGGCAGCGGCAAATCGACGCTGCTCAACCAGCTGGCGGGACTCGAAAAGCCCACGCGCGGCGTGGTGCGCATCGGCGGCGTGCCGATCTCACAGCTCAACGAAAATCAGCTCGCCGCCTTCCGGCAGAAGCACATCGGCTTCGTCTTCCAGTCCTACAACCTGCTGCCGGAGCTGACGGCGGCGGAAAACGTGGCCATGCCGCTGATGTTCAAGGGCATCGACCCGGATGTGCGGCTGCTGGAGGCGAAGAAAATGCTCTGCCGCGTGGGACTGAAGGACCGCATGGACCACTTTCCGAACCAGATGTCCGGCGGACAGCAGCAGCGCGTGGGCATCGCACGCGCGTTCGTCACGCGCCCCGAGGTCATGTTCGCCGACGAGCCGACCGGCAACCTCGACTCGAAGACAACGAAAGAGGTCATGCACATGATCCGCGGCTTTGCCAAGCGCTTCCACCAGACGATCGTGCTCGTCTCCCACGATCCGGAGATGACCGAGTATGCCGACCGCATCGTCACGCTCATCGACGGCAGGATCGTCAGCAACGTAGAAAATCAGGTCAAGGCGGAGATCGACGCCGCACCCTACATCGAATAACGGAGGAAATCGAACATGAAACGCATCTCAAGATCCCTGCTCTCGCTCTGCCTTGCCCTTGTGCTGTGCGCAGCGCTGCTGCCCGTGAATGTCGCCAAAGCGACGGGCGAAGGCACGACGGCACGGACGGGAACCAGCTTTCTGATCACCGGTTACCGGGCCAGCAGAAGCAGCATTTACACCGGCGATACGGTGGATATCACGGTCTACTTATCCCGCACGGACGGCAGCAACGATTCGATCCGCGTCGTGCGCGGCCTTGACAGCTTTCAGGACGGTACGGCGAGCGCTGTTGCAAGCGGACAGAACGGCGAATATACCGTTACGTTCACCGGCCTGACCTACACCGGCGACAGCGGCAAGCAGCTTGCCTTTACAATTTATTATGAAGGCAACGGCGGCGGCTATCAGGACGGCAACACCGTTCCGGTGCGCGAGTGCGTGCCCTACACCGAGCCGACGCCCGCACCCGAGCCGACGCCGGAAACGATTCCCGAGCCGCGCGCCGTCTTCAACTCCGACGGCACGAGCACGTCTATTGCCGCGGGCGAGACGAAGACCATCACCGTCTACATCCAGAACGCCGGCACGACCGCCATGCGCGACCCTATCCTGACGCTCAAATCCTCCGGATCGCTTCTCATCATGGGCAGCCAGGACTACATGCTCGACGATATCCGCGCGGGCCGCGACACGGCCGTCACTGTGACGGTCAAGGCGCCCGACAAGATCGAGTCCCAGATGCAGACGATCGACGCGAGCCTGTCGTTCTACTATGACAACGGCACGCAGCTCACCGGCGGCAGCGCCAGCGGCAGCGTGAACGTTCTCTCCACCGTTACCAAGGATACGAAGGACGAGGAGACCATTGCGAGCCCCACGCCCATCGTCATCCTCTCGAAGTACAACTACGGCGGTTCGTCCGTTGCGGCGGGCTCAAGCACGAACCTGAGCTTCTCGTTCACGAACACCAGCAAGACCATCAAGATCGAAAACGTCATGGTCACCGTCACCGGCGGTCAGGACCTGATGCTCAACGGCTCGACGAACACGTTCTACTTTGAATCTGTCGCCGCGAGCGGCAGCAAGACCGTTACCGTGCCGATGAAGGCCGCGCAGCTCATCAGCGCCAGCGCGCAGGACGTCAAGATCGACGTGACCTATGAATACGTCGACCAGAACGCAAGAAAGTCGGGAAACGCCACGCTGTCGCTGAGCGTGCCCCTCTACCAGCCCGACCGCTTTGAGCTCAGCGAGCCCAAGACCTCCTACACCGGCTACGTCGGCGAGGAGACGAGCCTGACCATCGACTATGTCAACAAGGGCAAGAGCGCCATCAACAACGTTGAGGCGACCATCTCCGGTGACATTGATTCCCCCACGCCTTATCAGCGCGTCGGCACGATCGACGGCGGCAAGAACGGCACCATCGCCTTTGCCGTGACCCCGCAGCTGGAGGGCGAGAATCAGGTCAAGATCGTCATTACCTACGAGGATTCCAACGGCAACACGAAAGAGCGCGTCTTTGAAGCGACGGTCGAAGCCATGGCCTATGAGCCGGCCGACCCCGGCATGGACGATCCCGGCATGATCGACCCCGAGCCGGCAAGCACCTTCCCGTGGAAGTACGTCATCATCGCGGTGGTTGCTGCGCTTATCGTCCTTCTCATCGTGCTGCGCATCCGCAAGAAGAAAGCCAAGCAGAAGGCCGAGCAGGCGCTGTGGGACAAGTGGGACGAAGAGGAGCTCGCCGAGGAGAAGCAGGAGGCAGCGGAAGCCGCGGCGGCTGAAAACAAGGAGACTGCGGCCACGGGTGCTGAGGAGCAGAAAAAATGAGATTCGCAGACATCCTGAAAATGTGCTTTGACAGCCTGTCACGGCGCAAAGGACGCACGATCCTGACGGTGCTGGGCGTGTTCATCGGCTGCACGTCCATCATCGTGATGGTCTCCATCGGCGCGGGCATGCAGGAGTCCTACGACCAGATGCTCAAAAATATGGGCGACCTCTCCATCATCGAGGTCTACCGCGGCTACAACCAGAGCACCGGCACGCAGACGGAGAGCAAGCTTGACGACAAGGCGGTCGAGAGCTTCCACGAGATCGCGGGTGTGCAGGCCGTCATGCCCAAGGCAAGTCTCGACGAATATAATGTAAGCTTCAAGGCTGGCGTCAACGGCCGCTACACGGCCAACTGGGTCGATTTTGCCGGCATTGACTCGAGCGCCCTTGAGGACATGGGCTTTGAGCTGATGGACGGGCGGTATCCGGAGAGCAGCGACGAGGTGGTCGTGGGCCAGTATTTTGCCTATAACTTCTTCGATACGCTGATGCCGGATGGCAGAAATTATGTCGACCGATATATCTGGGACGAAAACGGCAATATCGACACGGAAAAGGTCCCCGACCCGTTTTTTGACCCGCTCAAGACGAGCATCACCATGGTACTCACACCGTATGACGACGGTACAGGCACCGAACCTACCCCCTATGAGGTCGAGCTCAAGGTCGTCGGTGTGATGAAGGAAGATCGGGGCAAGGGCTACGAGACGAGCGACGGCGTGATGATGGACATCAATGCGCTCAAAGCGCTTATTCAGGACCTGACCGGCAAGACCGACACGAAGTTCGAGTATTCGTCCATCAATGTCAAGGCCGAGAGCCTTGACGCCGTGGCGGATGTGGAGCAGTCCATCAAGGACTTGGGCTACAGCACCTATTCCATGCAGAGCATGCGCGACGAGCTCAACAAGCAGACCCGCCAGATCGAGCTGATGCTCGGCGGTCTCGGCGCGATCTCGCTTCTGGTCGCGGCCATCGGCATCACGAACACGATGATCATGTCCATCTCCGAGCGCACGAAGGAGATCGGCATTATGAAGGCGCTCGGCTGCTATGTGCGCGATATCCGCGCGATGTTCCTCATGGAGGCGGGCAGCATCGGCCTTCTCGGCGGCATTTTGGGGCTTATTTTCAGCTTCATCATATCCGTCATCATCAATCTGTTCTCGTTCGGCGCGTTCGGCGGCGGGGGCGTCACGTGGGAGCTTATCAAGCAGGCGCTCATCGGCGGCGAAGGCGTGGTGCGCACGTCCGTCATCAAGCCGGAGCTCGTGATCTTCGCGCTGGTGTTCTCGGTGCTGGTCGGACTGGTGTCCGGCTATCAGCCCGCGAACAAGGCGGTCAAGATCTCGGCGCTCGAAGCCATCCGAAACGAATAAGAAAAACGCAGTATTTTGCAAGAAGGCGGCGTCCTGGAACGGACGCCGCCTTCTTTTGTAAAAAGTGCGATATTGCAATGTTTCAAGCGCTTGCTTTGCTTGACCGCGCTGATGCGATGTGATATCATATATCAGTCAAAATATTTATGAAAACAGGAGGGGATCGTCTTGGCAACCGTCAAACGCAGATCCACCGTACCCTATTACGCCGCGGCGGGAACATGGGTCATTTATGCGCTGCTGTTCCCGCTCTACCGCGTACCGCATTTCCTCTTTGTGGCGGTCGTGTCGGGGGTGGTGTTCTTCATTATGAACGCCGTGTGCGGCACGGTCGAAGTCACAGTGCCTGACCCGCCGAAAAAGGAGGAGACCACCGGGAATCCGGAGCTCGACAAGATGATCCGGGACGGCAATCTTGCCATCTCTGAGATGAAGCGGCTCAACACGTCCATCAAGGATGAGAAGATCTCCGCCGACATCGACCGGCTCGAGGACCTGAGCGCGAAAATTTTCGCGCAGGTCAAATCCGACCCGTCGAAGCTGCCGCAGATCCGCAAGTTCATGGACTACTACCTGCCCACGACCCTTAAGCTCCTGAACGCCTATGACCGCATGGGCGCGCAGGGCGTGAGCGGCGAGAACATCGACGCGACCATGCAGCGTGTGGAGAGCATGATGAGTACCATCGTCGCCGCCTTTGAAAAGCAGCTCGATATGCTCTTCGGCAGCGAGGCGATGGATATTTCCACCGACATCACGGTGCTTGAGAACATGATGAAGCGCGAGGGCCTGAGCGAGGATACTGGCGAGCTGCATGCCGAGTCCGGCACGGCGACCGCCTCGCAGGACGACATCAAGCTCGAACTATAAAGGAGTAAGCGATGCGAAAGAAAGTGATGGCGTTCAACGCCAAAGTCAATGCGTGGATCTTGAAACGGCTGAAGGGCGTGTGGCTCGACCCGATCTTCTGTGCAATCTTTGCCATCATGTGTGTGGCAAGCATCATCGGCGCGCTGCATCTGCACAGGGATACGCTTTACTATTCCGCGCTGATCTGGGCGTTGGCCACGCTGCTGTGCCTGCGCCGCATCCAGCGCATCAAAAAGCACGAAAAAGAACAAACTCAAAGCCAAAATACGGAGGAGAAATGATATGAGCGACAACATGATGCCCGAGCTGACCCTGAACCCCACCGAAGCGGCGCAGGAGGCCGTCCCTGAGCTGACGCTCACGCCCGAAGCGCCCACGGCGCCCGAGGCGGAGAAAAAGGAAGTCGAGCCTGTCAAGGTCGATGAGAGCATGCTCACCGAGCAGGAGAAGAAAGCCGTCGACGATTTTGCGAAAAAGATCGATATTACGGATACGAACCTTGTGCTCAACTATGGCGTGGCCGCGCAGAAGAGCGTTGCGACATTCTCGGAAAATGCACTGTCCTCCGTGCGCAACAAGGACCTGGGCGAGGTGGGCGAGACGCTCTCGAACCTCGTCGTCGAGGTCAAGGGCTTCGGTCAGGAGGAGAAGAAGGGCTTCGCAGGCCTGTTCCACAAGCAGAAGGATAAGCTCGAGCTGATGCGCGCGCAGTACGGCAAGGCCGAGACGAGCGTGAACCGCATCGTATCCGAGCTTGAAAAGCATCAGGTCACGCTGATGAAGGACATCGCGATGCTCGACCAGATGTATGAGCTGAACCTCAAGTACTACAAAGAACTGACCATGTATATCATCGCGGGCAAGAAGCGCCTTGCCGAAGTCCGCTCCGGCGAGCTGGAGGAACTGCGCAAGAAGGCGGAGGCGAGCGGCCTTGCCGAGGATGCGCAGGCCTACAACGACTACGCGCAGAAGTGCGACCGCTTTGAAAAGAAGCTGCATGACCTGGAGCTCACGCGCATGGTGTCGCTCCAGATGGGCCCGCAGACGAGACTTCTCCAGAACAACGACACGCTGATGGTCGAAAAGATCCAGTCCTCGCTCGTCAACACCATCCCCCTCTGGAAGAGCCAGATGGTGCTCGCGCTCGGCATGGAGCACAGCCGTCAGGCTACGGCCGCGCAGAGCGCCGTGGCGCAGACGACGAACGAGCTTCTCAAGAAGAACGCCGACATGCTCAAGATGGGCACCATTGCCACGGCAAAGGAAGCCGAGCGCAGCATCGTCGATATCGAGACGCTGCAGCACACGAACGAGCAGCTCGTCTCCACGCTCGACGAGGTCGTGAACATCCAGCGCGAGGGCGCGCAGAAGCGCAAGGAAGCGGAGGTCGAGCTCGGCCGCATCGAAGGTGAGCTGAAGCAGAAGCTCATGGAGCTGAGAAGCTGAGACGCTCCGGATAGGAGAAGCATATGAAATTCTTTCAAAAACGCGGCGTCGCCATCGTCGTGCTGATTCTGGCGATCGTCGCATCCAGTGCGTGGGGCCTTCATAAGGCACCCGCCGTCTCTACGCCGGAGGGCGGGGAAAAGCTCGATCCCTCGCTTTCCACGGCGGCGTTCGAGCAGTACGTGCGCGACGAGGCGAACGTCCTTTCGGACAAGGCCGAAAAGGCGGTCAGCCTCTATAACGCTAACTGGGACAAGATGTTCGGCAGCATCATGGCTGTCGTCACGGTGCAGTCGTCGGATAATCTCGAGAATACGGCGTATGACTATGCGGACACGATGCAGCTTGGCTCAAATGACGCCATTCTTGTCATCGCCAAACAGCAGCAGGACTATTATCTGGTCGCCAGCGGCGATTTCTATGATCTGCTCAGCGGCCTTTCGCAGAGCTTTGTTGCCTCCTGCATGGCGGATAACGTGCAGAAGGGCGATTATGACGCGGCGGTGCGCTCGCTTTGCGCCGCGCTCCATGTGGAGCTGAGCCAGCAGTATCAGCAGAGCGAGGCGGCGCTGGACGAGGCGGCCAACGGTGTGATGTTCATCATGATCCTCATCATATTCTTTGTCCTCTGGATCATGCTTGACGGCATGCGTTATCGCCGCTATCGCCGCCGCTACATGATGCCCGGCATGGGCGTGCCGACGGTGATGTATCACCCCATCTTCTGGGGGCGCCGTCCTCCGCGCGGCCCGCGTCCGCCCCGTTCGGGCGGCCCCCGTCCTCCACAGGGCGGCCCTAGACCGCCGCGCAGCGGCGGCTCCTCCGGCGGTAATCGCCGCCCGCCCCAGCAGCCGAGACGGCCCTCCGGTTCCTCAGGTAGCAGCTTTGGCGGATTTGGCAGCAGCGGCCGCGGCGGCAGCTTTGGCAGCGGAAACTTCGGTGGCTTCGGCGGCAGCAGCCGTGGCGGTGGCTTCGGTGGAGGTCGCAGCGGCGGATTCGGCGGTGGCCGCGGAGGCGGCTTCGGCGGAAGACGCTGAAAAGCCAAAACCCCTGACACAAAATGAAAAGCACGTCTGCTTGGCAGGCGTGCTTTTTCTTACTTTGATTGCGGCCTGAAAGGCGATGACAGACAGGCTCGCACAGCATTGTAGATTTTCCGAGGAATACAATGCTGCTTATCGGATTTTCTCAAGTGCAACAGTGGGATCGCAGAGGAAAGCCTCACTCCGGTACTGCCCCGGCCAAACGACCACAATTTTAATATCCGGATTTTCTTTTGCCCGTTCAAAGAAAAGAGCAGAGGATCTGCGGCGCAGGTCCTCTGCTCTTGGAGTGCGTTGACAAAAAAGATGCAGGAGCAAAGCCTTGTGCCGCAAGGGTTTGCGGGCTTTTGAGGCTCGATTTTCCGTTTTGCAATTCGAACCCCCAGCATCTTGTGATGACGGATGAATGATCTGTAAATGTGCGCGTGAATCTGTAAATTAAGTATACGTGAAAATACATAAAACGTCAATTCCAATAGACCAATTTTACGAGCCTTTCATTTGAAGATCCTTTGCGCTATCAATCGTCATGTTTGTTTCCTCCTGTTTTTTGTCTTGGGCGTAGCCTGCGTCAACACAATGGCATAACGTAGTCGGGAAAGCTATTCGTGAACCCGGACAAAGATTTATGCCTGAGCTTGTGAAAAACTTACTTAAATAGAAAGTGGAGACACATTAGCCAATCGCCAGTGCGCCTCCACTCATCATTTCAGTCGGATAATCTGATTATAGAGCATTACGAACTCTTTCTCTACCACCATGTTCTCATGGTAATGCCCGAAGAACCAGTACTGGAATCTGCAGCGTTCCCGAATCTCATCGAAGAAGTCTGTCAGCGCATCTCGCTGGTACAATCCTCTACTGAAGGTGTCCTGGACACTGCTGGGGCAGCAGTGGGTGATGATGTAGTCCACGTCCCAACCTGTTTTGTCCAGTGCTTCTCTTGCGGTCCGGTATTCGTCCTCGCCGGGCAGCTCCTCTTTCCACCAGGAGCGGTGATTGACTCGGTAGAGAGCGCCTGCGGCGTTGAGCTGCCGCAGCTTTCGCTCATAGTCCGGATTATCCGGTTCCAGAATGCCGTCCCGGATATCGTGGCTGCTGGCGCCGCCCATGGTAAATATCCGCTTTCCGCAGATGTTATAAAGCTGGCCCCGCATCAGATGCAGGACGCTGGGGCGTATGGCCTGTACCAAGCCGCCGTGCCATTGGCTGATTGGATAGTTGCGGAGCAGATCATAGTTTTCATGGTTTCCGCTGACGAACAGCGTGGTAAAGGACCTGGTCTCCAGCCAGTCCAGCCACTGCTGCTCCGCATCGCCGCCATCCCAGATACCGCCGAAGTCTCCACAGATGATGAGGCAATCCTCTTTGGTCAGGTCACGTTGCTCATGGAATGCTGCAGGCAGGAGCCTGCTGAAATCACCGTGCGTATCACCGGTTATAAAAATGGCCATTTCTTTTCTCCCTTTTCTATTCATTCTACTTCCTGTTCCAGCACCACATCCGAGTCTCGGAAGTGGATGTGGATGGTTTCCTCATCCTCCACCGTGATCTTTTGGATGACCTGCCGGACGAGCTCATTGTCAAATTCCGTGTAGCCCGCGGCGCATTCCATGACACTGTCCCACATCTGCCGGCGTCTGGCAGCCTGTTCCTCCAGATTGACCTCTGCCTGCTGCGCGTCTGCGATCTGCGCCTTAAGGGATTCCTTCTCATCCGTCAGCGCTTTCATTCTGGCATTCAGCTCGGTATCGGCCATGTTGACGAGCAGCCGATCCAGCACATCGCTTTGCTCCCGGCTCACCGCATCCATACGCTTCTTCAGCTGCAGCAGCCGTGCACCGGCCTGAGATAACGCCTGCCTGGCTTCCTCCGCCATGGCCAGCACATTGGGGCAGACCTCCTGCCGGATGGCGGCGTACTCGTTCATGGCCGCGAGGATGGCGCTGTGCAGCTTGCCTTCATCCAGTGTCGGAGAGTGCTGGCAGTATTTTGTACCGAACTCCAGCCGGGAGACACAGCGCCACACGATGCGCTTTTTCCCATTTCTGGCCCATGTGACCCGCTTGTAGGGGGAGCCACACTCGCCGCACACCAACAATTCTGTCAGCGCGTATTTACCGGAGTATTTCCCAAGTTCCGTTTTTCCGCTCTTTTGCAGCACCTTCCGTTTGCTGGACCGGCGCGTCATCTCCTGCTGCACCTGATTGAACAGATCCCTTGAGACAATGGCCGGATGGCTGTTCTCCACATAGTACATCGTGCGTTCGCCACGGTTCTTTTTGACCTTTTTGTTGATGCAGTCCGTCACATAGGTTTTCTGCAGCAGGGCGTCTCCAATGTACTTTTCATTGGTCAGGATATTGTGGATGATGGAGGGAGACCAGCGCTCTACACCCTGTGCGGTGGGAACACCGTCCTCGTCCAGCTCCCGCTTGATCTGTCCCAGGGTGCAGCCGTCCAGATACCTGTGGTAAATGCGGCGGATGATCTCCGCTTCCTCCGGTACGATCTCCGGCTGTCCGTCCGCCCCCTTCCGGTATCCCAGCATCTTCTTGTACTGGAAGGTGACCTTTCCCGCCTCCGCGCTCTTCTGCTTTCCCCACGCGACATTCTTGCTGAGAGACTCGGATTCCGCCTGGGCGAAGCCGCTGAACAGGGTGATGAGAAATTCGCTGGATTCCGTGAGGGTGTTGATGTTTTCCTTCTCGAAGTACACCCCAATGCCGTTTGCTTTCAGGAGCCGCACCGTATCCAGACAATCCACCGTGTTTCTGGCAAAGCGGGAGAGGGACTTGGTGATGATGAGGTCGATGTGTCCCCGCTTGCAGGCGGTGATCATCTTGTTGAACTGCGTCCGTTTTTTCAGGCTGGTGCCGGAGATGCCCTCATCGGCATAGATCCCTGCCATCTCCCAGTCCGGGCTGTCCTGAATCTTCTGGGTGTAGTAGGTCTTTTGCGCCTCATAGCTGTTGAGCTGCTCTTCGCTGTCCGTCGAGACGCGGCAGTAGGCCGCTACGCGCATTTTTCCGTCATGGTCTCTGTGCAGTTCTTCCGGTTTTCTGGTTGCGGGGATCACCCGCACCCGCCGCTCTAAGGTGGCTGCTGTCGCTTCCATGGATCATTCATCCTTTCCTGTCGCTTTTTTATCCGTAAATATAAGAGTTACTTCGGTATCCTGTGAGATGGTGATATGGGAAACCGCTCGTTGAAAGCGTCTCCAATCCGCCTCTGTCAGACTATCTGACGGCTCAGATTCGGCAGACGACTCCGGACAGCAGGCATACCGTGCTGCCGCACCCTGCATAATCAGCGCCATCACCGCTTCTGGCGAGTCTGGCTGCTCCAGCCCCCGGTTGATGGCATTGTCCAGCCGCATGACCTCCGCGGAGGGCGTGTAGGCGGTGCAGCTGGTCTGTTCATGGCCCCGGAACTGCCGGACGATCCCGTTTACCGTCGCATCCATGTCCATGACCGCGGTATTCCCGCAGCCTTCGCATCTCAGATACAGTTTGTCGCTGTTCTGCCAGCCGCCGCCCAGCCGGGTCATCTTCCCGCCGCAGGCGCAGCGGAAGTACGGAGTCAACCGCGCAATGGCAGGCTTCTCTCCGTGGGACTGCTTCCTGGCATTCTTTTCCGCCGTCTTTTCCTGCGCCGCTTGGAAAATATCCGCTTCCACCAGTATGGGGTATCCCTCCTTACCGGTGTAACGGGGATTTTCCAAAAGGCGCTTTACCTTATGCTTGTTCCAGAGCGGCACTTCCCGGCAATACGGAATACTCTGCCGGTTCAAGGCGTCCGAGATGGCCTGATAGGACGCCCCGGCGTTGTAGAGCGTAAAGACCATACTGACGGTCCGCTGCTCCTCCGGCACGATCTCTAACGCGCCGTTTTGGATCTGATACCCGTATAACACCTTGCGGTTGATCATCTTGCCGCCACCTCCCATTGTTCTGTCAGTTCCAAGCCTCCGTAAAGCCGGAAGCGGATGCGGGTTTGAGTCTCTGCAATAATCTTCTCCACCAGACGTTCGAATAGCTCTTCATCGAAGCCGTCCAGCCGTTCCGGTCCGTTGAGAAGCGTCTGCTCCACCTTGCGGAGCGCGTCCATCGTTTCGTCTATCGCTTCGTTCTCTGTCAGCCTGCGCCGTTCTCCGCGAAGCTGCGCCAGTCTGGCGCTGATGGCATTCATGCGGGCGGCGCAGATATCCGCGTCCAGCAGGCCATTGGTCCGCAGAGTGCTGATCTTATGGCTTTCTTCTGTTGCTTCCGCGATGGCCCGGTTGATGGCCAGCACCTGCGGATGATTCTGCCGCAGGATCGTGTCCAGTGTGTTCAGCTGCCGGAGGGCCGGGGCCAGAATGATGTCCGCGTTGCTTTTGAGCCTGTGGTACATCCGCAGGAAGGCGGCATGGATCTCCGTTTCCGGGATGCGTCCTACAGGGCAGTCCGCGGCGTGGCGGTCGTGGGTTCGGCAGACCCAGGTCACATATCCGTTCTGGCTGCTTCGGCGCTGAAACACCGTCCCGCAGTTCCCGCAAACGATTTTTAAGGCAAGGGGGCTTTTTTCTCTGCGCTTTTTCTCCTTCTGCGCTTTCTTTTGCAGCAGTACCTGCACCCGCTCAAAGGTGTCCCGGTCGATAATAGCTGGATGGGAGTTCTCCGTGTAGTATTGCAGGCGTTCCCCGTGATTTCGTTTCTGCACGAAGGGGAAGCCGCAGCTGTAGGATTTCTGGCTCAGAGCGTCTCCGATGTACTTTTCATTGGTCAGCAGGTATCGAATCCCCGTTTCTCTCCAGCATTCCGCGCCGGACTGGGAGGGGATGCCTTTCGCCGTCAGCTGCTCCGCGATCCATCCGGAGCTGCGCCCCTTGAGGTATGCGTCGAAGATCCAGCGCACCGTGGCAGCTTCCTCCGGGACGATCTCAAGGTCTTTCTTATTTACGATTCGGTATCCGTAAGGGGCGGTGCAGGTGATAAATTCCCCACGCTCCATCCGCCGCTGATAGCTCATCTTCTGATTGGCGGAGATGGAGATGGATTCTTGCTGGGCAAGAGAACCGGAAACGCTCACCATCAGTTCGGTGGTGAGCGTTTTCGTGTCGATATTTTCTTTTTCAAACCGGACGCTGACGCCCATGGCGGATAACTCCCGCAGGGCGGACAGGCAGTCTCTGGTATTCCGGGCGAAGCGGGATACGGACTTCACCAAAATGCGGTCGACCTTGCCCTTCCGGCAGTCCCGCATCATGCGGTTGAAGTCATCCCGCTGATCCATCCGGGTGCCGGTCAGCCCTTCGTCGGCATACACATCCACCAGCTCCCAGCCGTCATGCTGGGCGATCTCTTCCGTATAATTGCGGATCTGGGCGGCGTAGGAATGCAGCTGATCCTTGGAGTCCGAACTGACCCGGCAGTAGGCTGCCACCCGCAGATGTTCCGCTTCCCGCGTCTGCGGCGCGATGATTTTTACCTGTGCCATGTTTTTCACTTCCCTGTATCTTTTTTGTCAACACACAAGCTACCACATGACCCGCAGAATATCCAGCACTATTCCCAAACAGTCTGCGGGGAATATTTCTCTCTGGCCAGTCTCTTGGCGTAAGACAGTTCTTCCGCGCTCAGCAGGCCGATTTCCGCCAGATGCTCCAGCATCCTGACTGCCAGCCGATACTGCAATTCTTTCTTTGCGTCGATCATCTTTCTACCTCAAAATAGCTCTCCGGCTTTTTCTCCCGCAGAAACCTTGTCACTTCCCGCAGGCTGCCGGTCCTCCGCATTTCCGGCAATGCCTCACTCACAGCCTGGGCGTATCTGCGCCCACGGCAGGCCCGTTCATCCAGAATGGCGATGACGCAGGTATCACTCTCCGTGCGGATGGCCCGTCCAAAGCCCTGACGCAGCTTGATCTGCATCTCCGGTACAGCTACCTCACGGATGAATGCGTGAAGGGAAGAATACTTCTCCAATTCCCGTTCCTTTCGTGCGTCTGGGTAGGCGAAAGGCAGGCGTGGGATGATCAGCAGAGATACACAGTCGCCGGGGAAATCAAAGCCCTCCCATGCCGCGCCGGTGGCCAGCAGCACCGCTCCCGGCGTGTGCCGGAACTGTTCAATGATGTGGGGCGCGTTACGGCCCAGCGTCAGCAATGGGAATGGGAGAGATTCCTCCCGCAGCCGCTCCTTCACAGCCGACATGGTTGCGTAGGAGGTAAAGAGCACCAGCGCGTGACCGGAAGCTGCTTTGATGAGTCCGACGAGCTCGGCAGTCAGCTCATTAAAGTACACATCCGTATCCTCCACTCTCTGGCGGGGCGGGATTTGCGGAAGGTAGAGCAGGCAGTTGTTCCGATAGTCAAAGGGGGATGGAGAAACGGATTCCATGACACGGTGTCCCTTCTCCAATCCTGCCTGCGTTTTGAAACGGCGGAAATCGCTGCCAACCGCCATGGTGCCGGAGGTCAGAACGAACGCCTGATCCGGCTGCCACAGGATCTTTTTTATTCGCTGCGTGATATCACCGGCTGCGGCGCACAGCATGGCGCCGCCTGTGCTGACATCTTCGGCAGTGTAAAAAATCATATCTGTCTGGGAACTGGTGAACAGCTTGACCGCGTCCAGCACCGTATTCAGCTGGCGGCTTCCCAGCGGGGAGAGCAGGCTGCCGATCTGCCGCTGGATGATGGGCAGTGTGCAGGATGGCGCGGTCAGCAATCGCAAACAGGCTTCCACCGGCTCCGCTTCCTCTCTGGGCTGTGCCAGCTTGCGTAGCAGAGGGCCGGTGCTGTCCTCCAGCATTTCTGCCGCCAGTAAGTACCGTTCCTCTTTTAGCTGAAGGATAAGGTTTCGTATCTCTTCGGCCGCCAACGTCACACCCAGCATCTGCTGTGCGGTTTCCGGGAGCTTATGGGCTTCATCCACGATGATGATGCTGTGCTCCGGGAAGATAGGGCGTTTTCCCTCGCTGCGGTGGATAGCGTCTGCCACCAGCAAATTATGATTGCAGATTTGAAACAAAAATTGATTTTTGTCGCAGGTCTTGAGGAACCGTTGATAGCGGCAGTCCCTCTGCTTGCAGTCGCAGACCTGCGGTACGCAGACACGCTCCCGGTCATAGCCGCTGAGATGGGAAACGCTGTCCATGTCCAGTGTTTCCTTAAGAGTCCGGAGCGCCGTCAGCGCTTCCGGGTTTTTCTTTGCAGGATATACCTGACGCAGCCGCCTGTCCAGCCGCTCGTCGCAGACATAATGGCTTTTGCCTTTGCGGATGACCGCTTTCAGTGGCTTGGTAAGAATCCCGTCCGCCATTAGGACACAGGACAGCAGCGGCAGATACTCCGTCAGCACCGCGTTTTGCAGCGCGATACTGGAAGTGGAAATGATGATGGGGCGGGCGATCTGCCCTGTCGGGAAAGCAGACGCTGCCGTGGCAGCCGCCAGATAAGCGTAGGTCTTGCCGATACCCGTCCCGGCATCGCACAGGGCGATCCTCCCGTCCTGCATGGCGTCCAGCATCCGGTGACTCAATTGGATCTGCTCCGGACGCTGTGCCATACCGTGGGCGGGAAGAAGGTCCTGAAAAATATGGTCGATCAGTTTATGGGCTTTCAGCCTGTTATCGTTGGTATTCATCCGATAATTTCCTCTTTTCTGTCATGCTTTGTTTTCGTTTCCACCGTATTTGCAGCGCGCGCCCCGGTGGGAAAAGGGAACAATACGGACAAGGTCCGGCAAGACCTTCACGGGCGTATTTCCGGGATCTCTACTGCTTTCAATCCCGGAGCAGCCCAGCCTCTTCATGCTGGCCAGTGCATTGTGTCTCATTATCTGCCCGAACAGCGTCTCTGCGGGCGGCGCTGCCAACGCCGCCCCCGCGCAGGTAAAATCGCTCGCC
>OHCR01000688.1_pt1 | contig 18263 bp, 15 predicted proteins | sample 1566831 | NCBI WGS metagenome assembly OHCR01 (sample SAMEA3879516, study PRJEB24766) | human gut metagenome | biome: human-associated habitat; feature: feces | place: USA | collected 1985/1987
GTTTCTAGTCATGGACCCGGGCTACAATGAGGCAAACAGGCATGTCATAGAGGAAAACTGCAGGAACCTTGGCATCCCTGCCACTATTTTTGAGTCAGATATATTTGATGCTGTATATGATATCGAAAAATCGCCATGCTATTTATGTGCGAGGATGAGAAGAGGACATCTGTATGCATTTGCAAAGGAGCTGGGCTGCAACAAAATTGCGCTCGGACATCACTATGATGATGTTATCGAGACGATACTCATGGGCATGCTCTACGGTGCACAGGTACAGACCATGATGCCTAAGCTTCACAGCACAAACTTTGAGGGAATGGAGCTTATCAGGCCTCTTTACCTGGTCAGGGAGGACGATATCAAGGCATGGCGTGATTACAACGGTCTGCATTTCATACAGTGTGCCTGCAAGTTTACAGATACCTGTACCACCTGCAATAATGAGGAAAACCGCTCAAAGCGTGTTGAGATAAAGCAGCTCATCGCTAATCTTAAAAAGGTGAATCCTTTTGTCGAGGCAAATATATTTAAGAGCGTGGAGAATGTAAATCTGGCTACGGTTGTAGCATATAAAAAGGATGGCATAAAGCACAGCTTCCTAGATCACTATGATGAATAAGACAGATATATTTCAGGAGGGCATTGTATGGCAGATATCATGGATTATATTGACTGGCGTGGAGATATAGGCTTTGATGAGGTGCATGTAAATGAGGTGGACGGACTGATTTTTTCACAGCTTATTTATGTGCAGATGAAGCCATATATGCCGGATGCAAAGAAGTCATACCTTACGATAAAACAGCTTTCAAGCCTTTACTGCGCGGACCACAGTGATGATGAGATTGAGCAGATGCCTAATCTTTTCCGCCACTCCGCGAGGCTGCTTCAAAAGCTGGCGTACTCAAGGCGATATGCTGACTGCATTTTGAGATATTATATATACGATATAAGTGAAAAAGAGGAGTCGCAGTTTTCTGCGGTTACGATAGAACTGCCTGACGGCACATATTTCATTTCCTACAGTGGTACAGACCATTCCGTGGTCGGCTGGAAGGAAAACTTTAATCTAAGCTATCTCGATGAGACACCCGGACAGAACAAGGCGAAAAAATATTTAAAGCAGGTGGCAGCATATATATGCAATGATGATAGGGGCATAAATGAAAAAGCCGTAAATGATAAAGCTTTAGATGATGAAAATATCAACAATAAAAGCATCAATACAAGAAAGCTGTGGATAGGTGGGCACTCAAAGGGTGGAAATCTGGCAGTGTTTGCCGCCATGCATGTGGATAAAGAGGTGCAGGATGTCATTATTAAGGTGTTTAATTTTGACGGGCCGGGCTTCAATCACAAGATGATATATACGGCAGGCTACAAAAGAATTTTTGACAGAATAGAGACATTTCTGCCACAGTCGTCTATTGTTGGCTTATTGCTTGAGCATGTGGACAATTATGAGGTGGTAAGAAGCCATAATTCGGGGCCGCTGCAACATGATGCTTTTTCCTGGGAGATAATGGGCGGAAGTATCATAAAGGCGGATGGGCTGGACAAAAACAGTGTGCGCCTTGACAAGACACTCAGAAACTGGATAGGCAGCATGGATGAGGCGCAGCGAAAGCAGTTTGTAAATGTGCTTTTTTCAATTGCATCGGACTCCAATTTTGAGAACCTTGACCAGATGTCATTTAAGCAGCTCATTGAGATGATAAAGGCTGCCGATGAGCTGTCAAAGGCTGACTGGAGCATGCTTAAGGATACAGTAAGACTCCTGATTTCTGCCGGTGTCGGCGTGGTCAGGGATGAAAAGGAGAAATAAATGTTAAATCAGTTTTCAAGAACACAGCTTTTGCTTGGAAAAGAGGCGATGGATAGGCTAAAGGGCGCAAGAGTCGCAGTATTTGGAATAGGAGGAGTGGGCGGATATGTCTGCGAGGCACTAGTCAGAAGCGGCGTGGGAGCGATTGACCTTATCGATGATGACAAGGTGTGTCTTACAAACCTAAACAGGCAGATAATTGCAACCCGAAAGACCATAGGAAAATACAAGACAGATGTGATGGAGGAGAGGATTCATGATATTAATCCTGATGTCAGTGTCGTGACGCACAGGTGCTTCTTTTTGCCGGAAAATGCTGATGAATTTCCGTTTGAAGAGTATGATTATATAGTTGACGCGGTTGATACGGTCACAGCAAAGATTGCGCTTGTCATGAAGGCACAGGAGAAAAATGTCCCTATCATAAGCAGTATGGGAGCGGGAAATAAGCTGGATGCAAGTGCATTTAAGGTGGCTGATATATATAAGACCAGCATGTGTCCTCTTGCAAAGGTCATGCGCCGTGAGCTTAAAAAACGTGGCGTGAAAAAGCTCAAGGTGGTATACTCTGAGGAGAAGCCTACAAGACCGATAGAAGATATGTCTATAAGCTGCAGAAGCAACTGCATCTGCCCGCCGGGTGCCGAACACAAGTGCACAGAGCGCAGGGATATTCCCGGAAGCCTTGCATTTGTACCATCAGTGGCAGGACTTATCATCGCGGGCGAGGTGGTACAGGACATAGCCTTTGACAGGGTATGATGAAGAATACAATTACGAAAAGAGAGGAATAAAAATGCCAGTATTTGATTTTAGCGATACACCGGTAGCAAACGAGCATCCGGAGTGTACATATGAGACATTTCATTCGACAGAGACCAAGGCATCGGCCGATAAACCGATTGTTGTGATAGACAATAAGCAAAAGGAATGGGCACATCATGCGCTTGGTATGTTTACAAATCCGATAAAGCGTACATCCTTTGAATTTGAGGATGGTGATGGGGTGACCAGTGCAGATATCCTGCGCATTGATTCCCGCTTCGTTAGCCTTTTTAAGTGGCTTGGCGAAAATCACATAAAAGTACAGCTTTCAGGAGCCAATACACCTGACGGATACGCAGTATACAGGGTGAGGGAGGTGGCTCTCGGCAGAGGCACAAAGCTGTCTGCAGAGGACGGATTCCTGCAGTATATGATGGAAAGGCTCTTTGCCAGCACCATGCCTGAGGATGAACCTGACCTCGATGATTACGAGGAAGAGGGCGACAGCATGAAGCTCACCAGTATACAGAGCATCACAGATTTCATGACCTGTGCAGGCCGTACACTGCCTGACAATATACTGCTGTGGGCCAGAAGAAATCTGGCAGTTGCGCGTTCAAGCGAGGTATCACCTGAGGAGAGACGCCATGCGCAGAGAGCACTTTCCATCATGATGAATATCCAGTGGAAGGGAAATTACTTTGAGGCAATTGACCCTGTGGAGGCAAGGCGCATACTCGATGAGGAGCTCTATGGCATGGAGAGCGTGAAGCAGAGAATCATTGAGACCATTATCCAGATAAACAGGACTCATACACTTCCTGCCTACGGACTGCTGCTCTGTGGACCGGCAGGAACCGGAAAGTCACAGATTGCATATGCTGTTGCACGTATACTCAAGCTTCCATGGACCACACTCGATATGAGCTCCATAAATGATGCAGAGCAGCTCACAGGAAGCTCAAGAATCTATTCAAACGCAAAGCCGGGAATCATTATGGAGGCATTTTCACAGGCAGGAGAGTCAAATCTTGTATTTATCATCAATGAGCTCGACAAGGCCTCAAGCAAAAACGGCAACGGAAATCCTGCAGATGTACTTTTGACACTGCTTGACAATCTGGGCTTTACAGACAACTATATGGAGTGTATGGTGCCGACCGTCGGAGTATATCCGATTGCAACAGCCAATGATAAATCCCAGATTTCTGCACCGCTTATGTCACGTTTTGCAGTGATTGATATTCCGGACTATACCGATGAAGAGAAGAAGGTCATCTTCCAGAGATTTGCCCTGCGCAAGGTATTTGAGCGAATGGGAATGAAGGAGGAGGAGTGCGTTCTCACAGAGGACGGACTTGATGCAGTGATTAAGCTTCACGAGAACACATCGGGCATAAGAGATCTCGAGCAGGCTGCAGAGCATCTGGCTGCAAATGCACTTTATCAGATAGAGGTTGATAAGGTAAAGCAGGTGGTATTTGACGCTGAGGCTGTTTTTGAGCTTTTAGGCTAGCAGGATATGATTACGGATACAGGAAATGTTACGAAAATAAAAGGAGATGGTCAGGATGAGAGAATTTGGAAAATCCAGAAAATTAGATAATGTGCTTTATGATGTTAGAGGACCGGTGGTGGATGAGGCGGCCCGCATGGAGGAAAACGGCACAAATGTGTTGAAGCTCAATATAGGAAATCCTGCGCCGTTTGGCTTCAGGACACCTGATGAGGTGATATATGATATGTCTCGCCAGCTCACGGACTGTGAGGGGTATTCCAACTCCAAGGGACTTTTTTCTGCAAGAAAAGCAATCATGCAATATGCACAGCTCAAAAAGCTTCCTAATGTGACGGTTGAGGATATCTACACCGGAAACGGAGTCAGCGAGCTTATAAACTTAAGCATGTCAGCGCTTCTTGACAATGGTGATGAGGTGCTGGTGCCGGCACCGGACTATCCGCTTTGGACAGCCTGCGTTACACTTGCGGGAGGCACGGCAGTGCACTATATCTGTGATGAGCAGTCAGAGTGGTATCCGGACATAGAGGATATCAAAAAGAAGATTACAGACAAGACAAAGGCAATCGTAATAATAAACCCTAATAACCCTACAGGAGCGCTCTATCCAAGGGAGGTGCTGCAGCAGATAGTTGATGTGGCAAGAGAGCACGAGCTTATGATTTTTTCGGATGAGATATATGACAGGCTGGTGATGGATGACTATGAGCATGTGTCTATTGCGTCGCTTGCACCGGACCTCTTCTGTGTGACCTTCAGCGGTCTTTCGAAGTCGCATATGATAGCAGGATATCGTATCGGATGGATGGTTTTAAGCGGCAACAAGGCGCTCGGAAAGGACTATATCGAGGGTCTCAACATGCTCTCAAACATGCGTCTTTGCTCGAATGTTCCGGCGCAGTCGATAGTGCAGACAGCTTTAGGCGGATATCAGAGTGTAGGCGAGTATATTGTGCCGGGCGGACGAATCTATGAGCAGAGAGAGTACGTCTACAAGGCATTAAACGATATACCGGGAATTTCGGCAGTAAAGCCAAAGGCAGCATTTTACATATTCCCAAAGATTGATACTGCAAGGTTCAACATCACAAACGATGAACAGTTTGCACTTGATCTGCTTCGTGAGAAGAAGATACTCATCATCCACGGCGGCGGCTTCAACTGGGATAAGCCGGATCACTTCAGAGTGGTATATCTGCCTCGAACAGAGATATTAAAGGATGCCACAGGCAAGCTTGCAGACTTTTTGTCTTCATATAAGCAGAAATAATTATTGGCATAGATAATTATAAAACATATGATATATAAGCTCCGGCACAGAAAACTTTTTGTTCTGACCGGAGTTTTTATATTATGCTGTAATATTTTTTAAAAGTAACCTACCTGTAACTTTACATAATGTATTATACACTTGTATCGCGGGGCGGCTGCACTTTAAAGGACAGACCGCACAGCACTCAAAAATGTATAGAGAAGAAAAGGAGAATTAAATGGAACTGCTTAGGGTAGAACACTTATCAAAAATATATGGAGCCGGAGATAATCAGGTCAAGGCTTTGGACGATGTGTCATTGAGCGTGGAAAAGGGAGAGTTTGTGGCAATAGTCGGGGCGAGCGGCTCCGGAAAATCCACACTGCTTCATCTGCTCGGAGGTGTTGACAGGCCAACAAGCGGAAAGGTGTATATAAACGGCACTGATATTTTTGCAATGAATGATGATGAGCTTGCCATATTCAGAAGAAGACAGGTAGGTATCATTTATCAGTTTTATAATCTGATACCTATATTAAATGTGGAGGAAAACATGGCAATCCCGATGGAGCTTGATGGAAGAAAGGTGGAAAAAGCACAGATGGATGACATGCTTTTACGCCTTGGACTTACAGAGAGACGCACTCATCTGCCAAACGAGCTTTCAGGAGGCCAGCAGCAGCGCACATCTATAGGAAGAGCCCTGATTACGAGACCATCTATAGTGCTCGCGGATGAGCCGACCGGAAACCTGGATACCAAGGCCAGCAACGAGATTATGCATCTCTTAAAGACCTCAAACCGTGAGCTCAACCAGACAATCATTATGATTACACACAATATGGAGCTTGCAAAGGCGGCTGACCGCACAATAATGATAGAGGATGGTAAAATCAGATGAATTTGATGAAGACACTCACATTAAAAAACTTAAAGCTCAACAGGAAAAGAACTATTGTCACGATAGTCGGAATAATTCTTGCAACAGCGCTTTTGTCGGCGCTTGTCACACTTGTGTCAAGCTTTCAGTACAGTATGATTGAATACCAGAAGCAAAAGGGCGGCGACTTTCATGTGAAATTTTCGAATGTGAAAATGTCTGAGCTTTCGGAGTTTAAAAACAACAGAAATATTGAAAGCACATTTGAGACAATGGGAATGGGCTTTGCAAAGCTAGACGGCTGCAAGAATGAGGATAAGCCGTATGCTTATGTCATGGCAACAGATGAGGCAGGCTTTGAGAAAGGCTGCTTTAACCTGATAGAGGGGCGCATGGCAAAAAATGAGGATGAGATAGTCATTCCAAGGCACTTAAAGACAAACGGACGAATCGACATAAAGGTGGGAGATGAGATAACACTTGATATCGGAAAGCGATATGATTCAAACACCGAAAGTGTCATATGGGAAAATATCGCATATGAGCATGAGGCAGAGACACTTACCGATACTGTGACAAAGCGCTACAAGGTGGTAGGCATCATGGAAAGACCGGGCTATGGAATGGAGGACTATAGTGCCGCCGGATATACATTTGTCACATATTCTGATGAGCTGGCAGCAATTGATAACGGCACAAAGAGTGAGGTTAACGAAGCTGACACTACGCTCACAGTGTACAGCAGGTACACTCAAAAGGCTTTAAGAAATAAGGATGCTGTGACTGCAGATATAATTGGTGTGGATGAAAAGCTGTTTGAGAAATCAAATAATTCATCTGTTGAAATGTCTGCTGAGGAGAGCGACAGGTTTCTTAAAGAGATGGAAAATGCAAAATATGATATATATATAAATCGCTTCCTTATAAGCTATGAGTGTGTTTTCCCGATTGACGGCACATTTAAAGCACTGTTTACAGTGGCCGCTGTTGTGGCTTTGATAATTATACTGACATCAGTGTACTGTATCAAAAACAGCTTCAACATATCAATCACTGAAAAAATCAGGCAGTATGGCATGCTTGCAAGCGTGGGTGCTACGAGGCGCCAGATAAAAAGCAGCGTTAAGACAGAGTCAGCAATGCTTGGAGTGGTTGGTATTCCTGTAGGTACCATGAGTGGTATTTTGGCATCGTTTATACTTGTCAAGGTGGTAAATGCGCTGTCAGCAGGCTGGCTTAACTTTGCTTTGAGCTTTCACACATCACTGCCTGCACTTATTCTTGCTGTGATACTGAGTATAGCAACCATTTATTTCTCAGCAACAGGCAGTGCAAGAAGGGCCGCAAAGGTCACACCGCTTGAAGCAATAAGAAACACAAAGGAGATTAAAATAAAGTCAGCAAAGCTTAAGACACCGGCTATTATAGGCAGAATCTGGGGCATTGGAGGCGTTATCTCATATAAGAATATAAAGAGAAACAAAAAAAAGTACAGAACTACAGTGACGTCTATTGTTATCTGCTCAGTAACCTTTATTGTGATATCATACTTTATGTCTATGGCCTTTAGCGTTGTTGGGATGTCATATGCATCAGTAGATTACAATATTGGAATAAATATGTCATGTAAAAAGGACCTTGATATTGAAAAGCTCTCTGAGCTTTTGAGTGGCATTGAAGGAGCAAAGGATTATCTGGTTGGAGCAGGTTATTATTTTGATGTAGATAAGCCGGAGTATACAAAGGAATATGGAGAGTATTGCGGGCAGCTTTATGATGACAGAGAGGATGTCTCACAAGAGTTTTTTATCACGGTTTTAAATGACAAATCGTATGATAAGTATGCGTCTGACGCAGGCGTAAAAAATGCAGATACAGGAGCAATTCTTGTAAATAAATGCACATTTGATGTGTATAATGAGAAAAGCTCGAAATACGTCAAAGAAGAGATGGAGCTGTACAAATATAAAGCAGGAGATACAATCAGGTGCGGCTACAATGTGTATGATGATGCTTCTTCTGATGACAATGCTGTGGAAGGTGATACTGAAAGCAGTACGGAGGATAACAGTGGATACGTTGACGAGGAAACAATAAATAACGGTGTCAGAAAAACTGTAGATGTAACTATTGCAGGTGTTACAGACAAGGTACCAACATGTTATAATGGCTACGGCAATACCTCGCTTTTGTTTATGAACCAAAAAGGCTTTGAAAGCTTATGGGCTGACGGCAAGAGCGGTAATGAGCTCAAACCGGGGAATGCGATATATTCGGCATATGTGGTTGCAGAAAATGCAGATGAATATCAGGATACATTAGAAAAGGAGACGGAAGAAAATCCTGAGTATTCTCAGATTAGTTTTTATGTCAGCAATATGGATAAGCAGATGCGCGATGAAAAATCACTCTTTACACTGCTTGGAGTATTTGCATACGGACTTATTGTGGTCATTGCCTTAATAGGAATCACAAATATCATCAATACCTTAAGCACCGGAATGGAGCTTAGAAGCCGCGAGTTTGCTACACTAAGAAGCATTGGAATGACAGATAAGCAGTTTGCTGGAATGGTCAGGCTCGAGAGTGTATTTATATCTGTAAAGGCACTTGTAATAGGTGTACCGCTTGGTATTTTAATAAGCTATCTCTTATGTGTTATGATGAACAGGATGGATGACGCAATCATTTATGAGCCGCCGTATAAAGCAATTATATTGTGTATAGTGGTTGTAATAATGCTGATTTATGCTATCATGAAACTATCAATGACGAAGCTTAGACACAATAACATTATTGAGACAATCAAAAATGAAAATCTGTAGGAAATGCGGGAGCTGATATGAAAAAAATACTTCTCATAGAGGACAATAGAGGAATAACAGAGGGACTGTGTGATACCTTTACAGAACCTGAATATGAGCTTTTGACAGCAGGCAATTTAAAGGAGGCTGGGGCGCTTTTGAGTGAGCACCCCGGCCTTGTGCTGCTTGATGTGTCGCTTCCGGATGGGAACGGCTTTGATTTTTACAGCGAACGGCTGGAAAAAGAAAAAACACCGGTGATTTTTCTTACCGCAAGGGATGAGGAAAATGATATAGTAAAGGGACTTGAGATTGGAGCGGAGGATTACATCACAAAGCCTTTTTCCGTAAGGGAGCTTGTAGCGAGGGTAAACCGTGTATTTTTACGAAGGAAAAGTGATGACAGTTCATCTGTCATACACGCAGGAAGCATAAGCTATGACATGGACAAAAAGGAGGCAAGAAGGGCTGGACAGGTGATTGCTCTTTCAAGTCTTGAAAACCGAATACTTGATCTGCTTTTTACCAATCACGACAAGGCTGTGTCCAGAAATGCCGTGCTTGACTGCATCTGGGAGGCAACAGGCAACGATGTCTATGACCATACAGTGACTGTCTATATGAAGCGCATCAGGGCAAAGCTTGGTGATGATGTGATAAAGACTGTGAAGGGAATCGGGTATCGTGTTGATTCAGATGAAACTCTTTAAACAGTATCGACTGACAGAGACAGTTCCCGGGGGAAAGCATGAGAAAGAAGAAATATAATTTAGAGAACAGAAAACATTTTGTGTATTTTGCAATAATATATACATGTATATGTGTGACGGTTATGGCTTTTACCGTCTTTTTTCAGTACAGGGCGTATACAAAAAACTATAACGTCACAGTGGCTAAGCTATGTGCGCTTATTCATGAAAAATATCCCGATGTATCAGATGGCAGTGTAGCCGCGATTCTAAATGACAGCAGCTTCGATAGTGATTATACAAATTTAAAAAGCGCAGAGACGCTCTTAAAAAAATACGGCATTGATATGGAAAAGGATTCTGCGGTTTTGTCAAATGAAAAAGCGCTTAAAGGAGCGCTTTGGCTAGACATATTTCTTGTTGTGCTTTTTGCAGGTGGATTTTGCCTTTACATTGTGCTTATAAGATTTAGCTTTAAAAGACAGGTCAGACAGGCTGCGGATTATCTGCGCCGCATAAATCAGGGAGACTACAGACTTGTTATGGCAGATAGCACAGAGGGAGAGATTTCTATACTTAAGGGAGAGCTTTACAAGACAGCAATCTATTTGAGGGAGTCTGCGGAAAATGCAAAGGCAGACAAGCTTTTGCTAAAGGATGCGCTTTCTGACATATCGCATCAGCTTAAGACACCGCTCACATCACTTTCGATAAATCTGGAAAATCTGGAAGGAAATCCTGATATGGCACCTGAAAACAGAAGCAGGATAATGCGCAGGGCAAAGCGTGATGTGGATAATATATCGCATATGGTGCAGGCTATCTTAAAGCTTTCAAGGCTTGAAGCGGATGTTGTGGAGTTTGATGAGAAGGATACGCTGCTGTCTGAAATTGTGTCTGAGGCAGCTGACAATGTTATGGCACTTTGCGATTTGAGAGACATAAGGCTGTCCATAGATGAAGGTTCTGATAAGGATGCCTGTATACATGCTGATGCATACTGGCAGTGTGAGGCCATTACAAACATAGTAAAAAATGCAGTAGAGCACGCAGAGAGTGAGGTAAAGATAGGCTTTTACAGGTATGAGATGTATGCAGAGATAACAGTGCAAAACGATGGAGAAGCCATAAGTGATGAGGACAAAAAGCATATTTTTACGCGTTTTTACAGCGGCAGCGGACAGCCGGCAGACAGCATCGGCATAGGACTTTCGCTCGCGGAAGCAATTGTGCGTCATGACAATGGATATATCCTTGTGGAGGATTGTAAAAAAGATGTATTAAATGAAAAAAATGAATGCAGTGGCACACGCTTTGTGGTAAGATATTTGTGATAAGTTGAGAAAAATTATCAATAAATACACTAGGAAGCGATAAAATGACACTAAAAGAACTTGGCATAGGACAGAGTGCCAGAATACTTACAGTAGGCGGTGAGGGCGCACTGCGCCAGCATTTCCTGGATATGGGAGTAATCCCAAAGGCCGAAGTGACAGTTATCAAATTTGCACCGATGGGAGACCCGATGGAGCTTCAGGTGCACGGCTATGAGCTCACATTGAGGCTTGATGATGCGGCACAGATTGAGGTAGAATTAATTGACAGCCGTTCAAGAAAGCATGAGGGCCCTAAAAAGATAAGCAACACAGCCCATCCCGGACTTGGCGAGGAGGGCAAATACCATGTGAAGGGCAGTGGCAATCCCCTTCCGGAGGGTGAGAAGCTCACGTACGCACTTGTGGGAAACCAAAACTGCGGCAAGACAACACTTTTCAACCAGCTTACAGGCTCAAACCAGCATGTGGGCAATTTCCCGGGAGTGACGGTGGACAGAAAGGATGGCGCAATCAAAGAGCATCCGGACACATCAATCACTGATCTGCCCGGAATTTACTCAATGAGCCCATATACGAATGAGGAGATTGTGTCGAGAAACTTTGTGCTCGATAACAAGCCAAAGGCCATAATAAATATCGTAGATGCTACAAATATCGAGAGAAACCTGTATCTGACCATGCAGCTTCTTGAGATGGATATACCGATGGTTATCGCACTCAATATGATGGATGAGGTGACGGCAAACTCAGGCTCAATCGATGTAAATAAAATCGAGGGACTGTTAGGAGTGCCTGTTGTACCGATTTCTGCCGCAAAGAATCAGGGTGTTGATGAGCTGGTGCGCCATGCAATACACATTGCAAAGTATCAGGAGCGCCCGGGCAGACAGGATTTCTGTGATGAGAATGATTTTGGCGGTGCCGTGCACAGATGTATACACGCGGTCAGCCACCTGATTGAGGATCATGCAAAGCTCGCCGGAGTCCCGATTCGCTTTGCTGCTACCAAAATTATCGAGGGAGATGCACTTATATTAGAGCAGCTTCATCTTGATGAGAATGAGAAAGAGGCAATAGAGCATCTGATTGTCCAGATGGAGAAGGAGCGAGGCCTTGACAGAAGCGCTGCAATTGCGGATATGCGCTTTACATTTATTGAGAAAATCTGCGAGAGCACCGTGGTAAAACCGAAGGAGAGCAGGGAGCGTATCAGAAGTGAACGCATCGACCGTGTTCTTACAGGCAAATATACGGCAATACCGTGCTTTATAGTGATAATGCTTGCTGTATTTTATCTCACCTTCAATGTAATCGGAGCAGGCCTTCAGTGGCTTTTGGAGCAGGGCATAGGAGCACTGACCGCGCTTACGGATAAGGCACTCACAGCGGCAGGTGTGAATGAGGTGCTGCACGGACTGGTAATAGACGGCATCTTTCAGGGTGTCGGAAGCGTATTAAGCTTTTTGCCGATTATCGTGACATTGTTCTTTTTCTTATCCCTCATGGAGGACAGCGGATACATAGCGAGGGTTGCATTCTTCATGGACAAGCTCCTTCGTAAGATAGGGCTTTCCGGACGAAGCATAGTACCAATGCTCATAGGCTTCGGCTGTACGGTGCCAGCTGTCATGGCGACACGTACACTGCCAAGTGAGAGAGACCGTCGAATGACTATACTCCTCACACCGTTTATGAGCTGTTCGGCAAAATTGCCAATTTATGCATTCTTTGTTAGTGCATTTTTCCCGAAGCATGGCGGACTTGTCATGGGAGGACTGTACTTCCTTGGAATAATTGTCGGAATACTTTTCGCATTTATCTACAGAAAGACTTTGTTCAGGGGTGACGCAGTGCCGTTTGTAATGGAACTGCCAAACTACAGGATGCCGGGCGCCAAGAATGTGTGCCAGCTCCTCTGGGAGAAGGCAAAGGACTTTTTGCAGAAGGCATTTACAGTAATACTTATTGCCACAATGCTGATATGGTTCTTACAGAGCTTTGACATACACTTTAACATGGTAACAGACTCAAAGGACAGCATGCTTGCCACTATTTCAAGTATTATCGTGCCTGTCTTTAAGCCTCTGGGCCTCGGAGACTGGCGTATATGCACATCACTTATCAGCGGACTCATGGCAAAGGAGAGTGTGGTATCAACACTTGAGATACTGTTTGGCGGAACGGTTACGACAGCACTCACAACACTTTCAGCCGCATCTCTTCTGGTGTTCTCGCTGCTCTACAGTCCTTGCGTGGCTGCTATAGCATCCATAAAGAGAGAGCTTGGTGCAAAGTGGGCAGTCAGTGTGGTGCTTTTGCAGTGTGCGATTGCATGGGTGGCAGCATTTATTGTAAGAGTTATTGGACTGCTTGTGATGTAAAAAAACTGACTACAAAAAATATAAAAGGAGATATGTGATGGAGATTAAACTGGAAAATGAATCACTTGAGCTCACGATAAACAGCTTCGGAGCAGAGCTTAAAAGCATCACCGGCAAGGAAACTGGTACACAGTATCTGTGGGATGCCGATGAGAAATACTGGAAGAGAAGTGCACCGGTGCTTTTCCCGTTTGTCGGCAGCTTAAAGGACAAGAAGTTTACCGTTGATGGGACAGATTATCCGATGGGACAGCACGGCTTTGCCAGGGATATGGAGTTTGAGCTTGTGTCACAGACAAAGGATGAGGCATGGTTTTCACTTAAATCAAATGATGAAACTCTTGCAAAATATCCGTTCGAGTTTGTGCTTGAAATCGGCTATAAGCTCTCTGGCAGTGAGATAAAAGTGACCTGGAGGGTGACAAATCCTGCGAAAAAGGATTTACTTTTCTCAATCGGTGGTCATCCTGCATTCATGTGCCCTATCGCAGAGCAGGGAAAGCAGTCAGACTATTATCTAAAGCTTGACACAGACAAAGCAATCACCTACGGACTTATCTGTGACGGCGGACTTTTAGACAAGGATGACAATCTGCTTAAGGTGGATGCGGATGGATACTGTCAGATAGATGAGCATATGTTTGATAAGGATGCACTCATTATCGAAAACAGACAGGCTTCAAAGGTGAGCCTGTGTACACCGGATAAGAAGCCTTACCTTACGGTATCCTTTGATGCACCTTTATTTGGTCTGTGGTCACCGGCAGGAATGGGAGCACCGTTTATCTGTATTGAGCCGTGGTACGGCCGATGCGACAGAGCAGGCTTTGCCGGAGAATTAAAGGACAGGGAGTATGGTAATTCGCTGGCACAGGGTGAGAAATTTGAGAAGTCATATACGATTGCAATTGAGATGTAGATTTTCTTGTTCTCAATGTGACTTAAGACTTAAATAGTTACAAACAATCATTTAATAGATTTCTAATTATCTCTTTAGATGTTCTTATATGCCGGTATAGCCCGTTATTCCGGGCTTTTCCGGCACTTTTCATATCGGAAGAACCTCACAAATCTTTTTATTACCCCTTATGTTTTCGCTCTCAAAAGTAGTAAAAGCAGTAGTAAATTCTGCGTACTACTTATGCCGCCTTGGTTTCCTCGGCGCTTTCCGCCGCAGGCTCCGGCTTGGCCTCTGCGGTGGTTTTTGCCTTGGCTTGCAGCCGTTCCATTTCCTCCTGTGCGGAATGGAAAGTAGCGTGGGCGTAATAGTTCAGCGTCATTACAATGTTGGCGTGTCCCATGATGTACTGCAATGCCTTGGGGTTCATGCCCGCGTTTGCCATTCTGGTACAGAATGTATGCCGCATGGTGTGCGGCGTCATCACATCGGGCAGCGGCTCCTTGTGGCACTTGTTGTACTTCTTGGCAAGGCACTTGAACATGGCGTCATAGTTGACGGCGGTTTTGGGCAGGCCGTCCCGGTTCAGGAACAGGAAGTCCTTATAACCGTCAACCTCAATGCACCTGCCGTCCCTGCGCTTCTTCAACACGCGCTCAAACGCTTCATAGGCGGCTGCGCTCATAGGCACTTGACGGAATCCGCTTTCTGTTTTTGGCGCTTCGATATAGTAGCCGTCCTCGGTGCTTCTCAAAAGCTGGTGGTCTACATTCACAAAGCGCTTCTCAAAATTCAGGTCAGCGGGCGTCAGACCGCAGAGTTCGGAAATACGAAGCCCGGTTTCCAGCAGGATCACCACCTCGTCATAATACTTGGCATAGACGGGATCGTTCTGCATGAAGTCTAAAAGCTCGTTTTCCTGTGTAGGGGTAAGCGGCACCTTTGGTACGGTATCGTCGTTGATAACCTCATTGATCTGGAAGTCAAAGGGATTCTTGCGGAGGCAGTCATCCTGTACGGCCATATAAAAGATGGCTTTCAAGGAACGCTTGCTGTTGCAGATGGTGTTGTAGGCAACGCCCTTTTCCTGCATACGCAAGGCCCATTCTTTCGCGTCGGACAGCTTCACGCTGTCAATGCTGGCCGCGCCCAGCTTATCTTCGGACAGAAGTTTCATCAACTGCTGGCGGCTCTTTTGGGTTCCTTTCCGCACATTCCCGCGCTGCCGGGTGTACTTTTCATAAAGCTGGCACACGGTCATTTTCTTGCCGATGGTGTCTATCCCGTCGTCAAGGTCTTTCTGTATCTGCTTGATCTTCTCGCGCAGGGAAAGACAGGGCCGCTTCCCGGCAGGTACTTTGTCGGTAGGTACTAACTTCCATGAGTAAACAAACTGGGTTTCTCCAAAGGTGTCAATGTATTTGTAAGCGTATCTTCCATCTGATCGCTGGCTCTCTCCAGACTTCAAAAGACGGCCTTTGTTGTCCCGTCTTTTTTCATCTCGTTCTTTTCTTGGCATTTCGTCATGCTCCTTTCCATGACGGAAAGAGCCTTGACACGCTTATAATCTAATTATAACACGCGCAAGGCCCTTTTTCACTATATTGTGTCAAGGGAATCAATAATTTTTTCAAACTGCTTCCGTTTGATCTGGATGCGGTTGCCGTTCAGGATTACCCAGCCAGCGGTGGGGTTTTCCTCGGCAAGCCGACGCAGTTTGTTTTCCCCGATCCGAAAATATTTGGACGCTTCCTCAATGGTGAGCGTGTATTTTTCCCAAATAGGCACATCGTTATTACTCATAACATGGCCCCCTTTCTTTTCAAAACAAAGGTTGTTTTTTGCGAAAGTGGGCAGAAAATAACGGACGGCTGCTGGCACAGCTCCACGGGAATCTCACCCCCGCGTGGTTCTCACGCGGCCCTGCTCGTTGCCTGCGACGCTTCAAACGCTCGGACTACGACGGCAAGGGCGTATCATTGTCCTGTCTGCGCGTCGTCGCCCGCAGGCTGCCACACCTGCTTTACGGCCCGGTAAAATCGCTCCGCTTATCCCAATGAGGGATAGCCTCTTGGCGCACCTGCCGCCCGGCTCGGCGCAGACAGAATGTATCCGTCTGCCCTATGACGCGCCGCCATTGTCCTGCGGGCGTATTTGTCAAGGAGCAAAGGGGCCGCCGGGAAAACAGGCAGGCGGGGAAAGGGAAAGCCGCCTGTCTATGGCCGGGGCCTTAACCGTCAGTCGCCAATGGGACTAACGATGGAATGGATCAGCTTGATTTGCAATCGGCGCTTCATATACTCGTCAATGCAGATATGAGGCTGGCCGCTGCCGTCATAGAGCGTCCGGGTACACAGCTTATTGATATAGCCGTCATAATGCTGCAAGACACGCTCCACGGCTTCGGCGTTACCGGCGCAGGCCGCGTCGATCACAAAATCAGGCAGAGGGCTTTTGCCCTTGTAACTGGATTGCTTCATCCGCGTTTAACCTCCCTCCGGCATGAACGCCATCAATTTTATACGCAAGTCTTTTAGGGTGCTTGTCCTGTGGCGCTGTACTGCGCTGCGGGACATTCCCATCAGGCGGCCGATTTCTTCGTCAGTCAAATCCAGAACAAAGCGGAGAATCAAAATACTCTGCTCGTCTTTTGGCAGGCTGGCAAACGCTTCGGCCACAAGCTCGTTGTCGATATGTAGGTCATAGCCATGCGAACTGAATGTAAAGCTGTCGCATGAATACCGATCTACGGTCGAGAGCTTGTCCCAATCAGCCGGGGAAAGAGCGTCCAGCGACACTTCACGGTCGCGGCGGCACTTCATTTCCCGCAGATAATCTATCGCCTCATGGTACAGAACCAGCTTGCAGTAGCGGTCAAACTGGCCCCATTCACCGTATTTGCGGGGGATCGCTTCCATCTTCTCACCCCCTTTCTATGGGGGATGTGGTGGTTCTCTCCCTTTCCGCCAATAGAGCGAATGGAATCTCTCTGGCTGCCCGCTAAACGCCTCCTTTTTTCACTTTTTTGAAATTTCTTTTTGCGCCGGGAAACAGACCGCAGGAAACAACAAAATTCGCCCGGCAGGTCAAAGACCCACAGGGCGAAACAAAAAGCAATATGTTCTTTTCCTACATGGTATAGTACATATACACAGCCGCTTGTCCCCGCTGCTGGGGGACGGCTTTTTTTGACAGGCTAACCCCTGTCGGATTTTGTCGAAGTAGTTTTCGTTGCATGGCGGCTCCCTCCTAAAGCCGCCGTGTCAGCGTATAGGCGTCACTCCTTTGTCGAGGGCATAAGGAACGGCGGCCTTGATGTACTCAAAACCGCCGCAGTACCCGGAAAATCCATTTTGGGCGCACAAAGCTGCCTGCCCTGCAACGGTTTTTTTCTTTCCCCGGACGGGGCAGATAACTTATTATGCAGAACGGAGCCGATTTGAGCTAATCGGTTCCTTGTACTTTCTCCTTCAGCTTTCGGAAAGATGTATCACTGATGGCGTGTTCAATCCGGCAGGCGTCTTGTTCCGCTGTTTCCTGATCGACGCCAGCAACGATAAGCTGCTCCATAAAAAACAAATGGCGTTCATAGATTTTCTCGGCAATCTCCCGACCTATGACGGTCAGATGAAGGAACCCATCATCATCCACGGTCAGAAAACCTCCATTTTTCAAAACACCTACCGCATGGCTGATACTCGGTTTGCTAAAGCCCATGTGCCGGGCAAGGTCAATGGAGCGGACCATGCCCATTTTCTTTTGTAGAACAAGGATAGCCTCCAGGTAATCTTCACCGGATGCGGTGGTATGTCGTTTTTTCTCCATGTATTCCTCCCATGCCATTCGTACCAGCAAAGAAAACATATTGGCTCCTTTTTGTTACTGTGTTTTATCACCGGACAGCTTCCAG
>OHCR01000689.1_pt1 | contig 18215 bp, 15 predicted proteins | sample 1566831 | NCBI WGS metagenome assembly OHCR01 (sample SAMEA3879516, study PRJEB24766) | human gut metagenome | biome: human-associated habitat; feature: feces | place: USA | collected 1985/1987
TCGACACTTTGCTCCAATTGCCTTTATTTCAAGGTCTTTGTCATGAAGATTTCACAAGTATTCTGGATAAGGTCAAGCTACACTTTATCAAGCATAAAGTGGGAGAAACTATCATAGAGAGTGGTAGTCCGTGTAAACAACTCTGCTTCCTATTAAAAGGAGAGGTTTCTATCGTCACAAGTTCCAAAGAAAATATATACACCGTCATCGAACAGATGGAAGCACCTTATCTGCTGGAACCACAGTCGTTGTTTGGCATGAATACCCATTACACTTCTGCTTATGTGGCACATACGGAAGCGCATACCGTCAGTATCAGCAAAGCATTCGTACTTAGCGACCTGTTCAAATATGAAATATTCCGGCTGAACTATATGAACATCGTAAGTAACCGGGCACAAAATCTTTACTCACGTTTATGGGAAGAGCCGACACAGGATTTAAGAGAGAAAATCATTCGCTTTTTCCTGTTACATTGTGAAAAGGCGCAGGGAGAAAAGATATTCAAAGTAAAAATGGACGACCTTGCCCGCTACTTAGATGATACCCGGTTGAATACATCGAAAGCACTCAACGAGCTACAAGACAAAGGATTATTAGAGTTACGCCGGAAAGAGATTCTTATTCCGGACGCACAAAAGCTGGTAAGCGAGTAGATACGGACTGAGCAATCAAAAAAAAAAAACTATCCATCATAAAAATAGCCTCAACGGAAATTCCTGTTGAGGCTATTTTTATGATGGATAATGTTATTATTCCCATTCAATGGTTGCTGGCGGCTTGGAACTGATATCATAGGTTACACGGTTCACTCCTTTCACCTTATTAATAATATCATTCGATACCTTACCCATAAATTCATAAGGTAAATGTGCCCAATCAGCCGTCATGGCATCTGTAGATGTCACAGCACGCAAAGCAACCGCTCTTTCATAAGTACGTTCATCTCCCATTACGCCCACAGACTGTACCGGCAACAAGATAACTCCTGCCTGCCATACTTTATCATACAATCCCCAGTCACGCAATCCCTGGATGAAGATATCGTCAGCATCCTGCAGAATACGTACTTTTTCAGGAGTAATATCTCCCAAAATACGCACTGCCAGTCCCGGTCCCGGGAACGGATGACGAGTAATCAGATGCTCCGGCATACCCAGCTCACGACCTACCCGGCGCACTTCATCCTTAAATAACAAACGAAGCGGTTCACACAACTTCAGATTCATCTTTTCAGGAAGACCGCCTACATTATGATGGCTCTTTATCACTGTGCCCGTAATAGACAATGACTCAATACAATCCGGATAAATGGTACCCTGCGCCAGCCATTTCACGTCTTTTATCTTGTGAGCCTCCACATCAAATACATCGATGAAGCCCTTACCTATAATCTTACGCTTACTTTCCGGTTCAGCCACACCAGCCAGTTCTGCGAAGAACTTAGCGCTGGCATCAACGCCAATCACATTCAGACCGAGACACTCGTAATCCTTCATCACATTCTTGAACTCATTCTTACGTAGCATACCGTGATCTACAAAGATACAAGTCAAGTTCTTACCGATAGCCTTGTTTAACAACACTGCTGCAACTGAAGAATCAACTCCGCCACTCAAACCGAGAACGACTTTATCATCCCCCAACTGCGCTTTCAGCTCGGCAACCGTACTTTCAATGAAAGAAGCCGGCGACCAGTCTTGTTTGCAACCGCAAACATCTACCACAAAGTTCTTCAGGATTTGAGTTCCGTCTTCACTATGGAATACTTCCGGATGGAATTGAACACCCCACACTTGCTCACCTTCTACCTGATAAGCAGCAATCTCGACTTTATCTGTTGAAGCTATTTTCTTGAAATTATCAGGAATAGCAGTAATCGTATCTCCATGACTCATCCATACCTGCGATCCATCACGTACACCTTTAAATAGCACATTATCTTTGCAGAAAGAAGTCAAGTGAGCACGTCCATATTCGCGTGTTCCGGCTGGTTCCACTTTTCCGCCATTGGTGTATGACATAAATTGTGCACCATAACAAATACCCAATATCGGATATTTACCACGAATTTCACTCAAATCTACTTTGAAAGCATCTTTATCGTAAACCGAGAAAGGACTTCCGGAGAGAATGACTCCTTTAATAGTAGGGTCTTCTTTAGGAAATTTGTTATAAGGAACAATTTCACAATACGTATCCAATTCACGTACACGACGGCCTATAAGCTGTGTTGTCTGCGAACCGAAATCAAGAATTATTATTTTTTCCTGCATATCAATGGTTGGATTTTGAATAAATTGAGTTGCAAAAGTAGAAAAAAGTACGCAATCTATATTAATAATGAAGAGAAAAATAAAGGAGATTCACAAGTTTATACTTGGAATCTCCTTTATTTTAATTAGAATCAACTATTCTTTTCTTTCAGCAAATCGCGTATCTCCGTCAACAAGACTTCTTCCTTCGTTGGTGCAGGAGGAGCCGGAGGAGTAGCTGGCACTTCTGCCTGTTTTTTAGTTGTCAGTTTCGTAATCAACCGTATAAATAAGAATATAGCAAAAGCAATAATCAGAAAATCAAAGGTGGCTTGCAGAAACTGACCATAATCCAATGTCACAGCCGGAGCTATCTCCTTACCGTCAGCACCGATCTCCGCCGCTTTCATCACCCATTTCAAATCCGTAAAGTTCACACCGCCAACCAGTAAACCAATCGGAGGCATAATAACATTAGCAACCAATGATGATACGATTTTTCCAAACGCACCACCAATAACTACACCGACAGCCATGTCTATGACGTTACCTTTCATAGCAAACGCCTTAAAGTCCTGTAAAAATGTGCTCTTTCCCATCTTTTTTCAATATTTAATGTGAATTTAATATGCGAATATAAAAACATTTTTGTAATTTTGCACCGCATTTGAAAATAAAACAAGTGCGCAGGTCGAGAGATATTTGAACAAATATTATAAAACCCTTAAAAGTTTAAACAAAATGATTAAAGTAGGTATTAATGGATTCGGACGTATCGGACGTTTCGTTTTCCGCGCTGCAATGGAGAGAAACGATATTCAAATCGTAGGTATCAATGACCTTTGCCCGGTTGATTACTTGGCTTACATGCTGAAGTATGACACAATGCACGGACAGTTCAACGGTACTATCGAAGCAGATGTTGAAAACAGCAAACTGATCGTTAACGGTCAAGCTATCCGTATCACAGCTGAAAGAAATCCGGCTGACTTGAAATGGAATGAAGTAGGTGCAGAATACGTTGTTGAATCTACAGGTTTGTTCTTGAGCAAAGACAAAGCTCAGGCTCATATCGAAGCTGGTGCAAAATATGTTGTAATGTCAGCTCCTTCTAAAGATGACACTCCGATGTTCGTTTGCGGTGTAAACGAAAAAACATACGTGAAAGGTACTCAGTTCGTTTCTAACGCTTCTTGTACTACTAACTGTCTGGCTCCTATCGCTAAAGTATTGAACGACAAGTTCGGTATCCTTGACGGTTTGATGACTACAGTTCACTCTACAACTGCTACTCAGAAAACAGTTGACGGTCCTTCTATGAAAGACTGGAGAGGTGGTCGTGCTGCTTCTGGCAACATTATCCCGTCTTCTACCGGCGCTGCTAAGGCTGTAGGTAAAGTTATCCCGGCATTGAACGGCAAACTGACTGGTATGTCTATGCGTGTTCCGACTTTGGACGTATCTGTAGTTGACTTGACAGTTAACTTGGCTAAACCGGCTACTTACGCTGAAATCTGCGCTGCAATGAAAGAAGCTTCTGAAGGCGAATTGAAAGGTATCCTGGGTTACACTGAAGATGCAGTAGTTTCTTCTGACTTCTTGGGTGACACTCGTACTTCTATCTTCGATGCTAAAGCTGGTATCGCTTTGACTGACACTTTCGTAAAAGTTGTATCTTGGTATGACAACGAAATCGGTTACTCTAACAAAGTTCTTGACTTGATCGCTCACATGGCATCAGTTAACGCTTAATTAGAAATCTAAACATATAGGAAACCGCTGCGGGAAACCGTAGCGGTTTTTTTGTCTTCATTTTATATATTGTTAAAAAGCAAGGTATTATCCGTGGTATAACCTACAATTTTAGTAGTTTTGTACTTCTATGAAGAGAATTATGAAGAGATTATTAATAACATTGATACTAGTTTACACCATGAACAATATACTGAACGCTCAGAATCCTTTCTTCGGTCAGTATCAGACACCGCATGGGACTGTGCCCTTTGACCGGATCAAGACAGAGCATTATGAGCCTGCCATCCTCGAAGGAATCAAACAACAGAATGCGGAACTTGATGCGATCATACAAAACCCGGAGAAGGCGACATTTACAAATACAATAGAAGCCTACGAACAATCCGGAAGGCTGCTGGACAAAGTAACTGCCGTATTCGGCAATATGCTTAGTGCTGAAACCAATGACGACTTACAGGCATTGGCTCAGAAAATCATGCCACTACTCAGCGAACACAGCAACAACATCACACTGAATGAGAAGTTGTTTGCCCGCGTGAAAGAAGTGTACGGACAAAAACAATCTCTGCAACTGACTCAGGAACAGAATCACCTGCTAGACGATATATACGACAGTTTTGTACGCCACGGCGCCAACCTCAAAGGGGAGGCCCGCGAACAATACCGACAACTGACCAACGAACTGAGCAAACTGACACTCGACTTCAGCGAAAACAACCTGAAGGAGACAAACAGGTATCAAATGCTTCTGACAGACAAAGCCAGCATTGCCGGACTGCCGGAAATCATCGTAGAAGCTGCTGCCGAAACAGCCAGAAGTGAGAATAAAGAAGGATGGGCTTTCACCCTGCACGCTCCAAGTTATGTGCCTTTCATGACTTATGCCGACAACCGCGAGTTGCGCCATAAGCTCTACATCGCATATAATACAAAGTGTACGCACGATAACGAATTCAACAATATCGAAATCGTAAAGAAGCTGGTTAATACACGCATGAAAATAGCCCAGTTACTAGGATATAAAGATTATGCGGAATATACCCTCAAAAAACGAATGGCTGAAAACAGCGATGCCGTATATAAGCTGCTCAACCAACTATTGGAAGCCTACACTCCCACCGCACAGAAAGAATATCTCGAAGTACAGGAACTGGCACGTGAGGAACAAGGTGATGACTTCATTGTCATGCCCTGGGACTGGAGCTACTATTCCAATAAGCTGAAAAACAAGAAATTCAATATCAATGAAGAAATGCTCCGTCCTTACTTCGAATTGGAACAAGTAAAAAAAGGAGTATTCGGACTGGCAGAAAGACTCTACGGAATCACTTTCCGGAAAAATACGGAAATCCCGGTTTATCACAAAGATGTTGAAGCCTACGAGGTATTCGATAAAGACGGTAAGTTCCTGTCCGTACTGTACACTGACTTCCATCCCCGTCCCGGAAAACGCGCCGGAGCCTGGATGACCAGTTACAAGGAACAATGGATAGATCCCGTAACCGGTGAAGACAGCCGACCGCATATATCTGTAGTGATGAACTTCACCAAGCCAACCGAAAGCAAACCTGCTTTGCTGACTTTCAACGAAGTGGAGACATTCCTGCATGAGTTCGGGCACAGCCTGCATGGCATGTTTGCCAACTCAACCTATCAGAGCCTAAGCGGAACAAACGTATATTGGGACTTTGTGGAACTTCCTTCACAGATCATGGAAAACTTTGCCATCGAGAAAGAATTTCTCAATACCTTTGCCCGTCATTATGAAACCGGAGAAGTGCTTCCGGACGAACTGATACAGAGACTCGTGGATGCTTCGAACTTCAATGCAGCCTATGCCTGCCTGAGACAAGTGAGCTTCGGTCTGCTCGATATGGCATGGTACACCCGCAACACTCCTTTCGAGGGCGATGTAAAAGCCTATGAGCAGGAAGCCTGGAAAGACGCACAAGTATTGCCGATAGTCAAAGAAGCCTGCATGAGTACACAATTCTCCCATATCTTTGCCGGAGGATATTCCGCAGGATATTACAGTTATAAATGGGCAGAAGTGCTGGATGCGGATGCGTTCTCACTGTTCAAACAGCAAGGAATCTTCAACCGTGAAGTAGCAGATTCGTTCCGCAACAATATCCTGTCGAAAGGAGGTACAGAACACCCGATGGTGCTCTACAAGCGCTTCCGCGGGCAGGAGCCTACCATTGACGCATTGCTGATCCGAAACGGCATAAAGAAACAATACAATTAAAAAAGGAGAGAATTGGACATGAAGAAGAGATTGATACTTAAAGTATTAGGATTGCTGTTATTGCTTCCGATGTTTTCCGGATGTAATGATACGGATGATGTAGCCGGCATCTTCACCGGCAAGACATGGAAACTGACTTATATCACCAAAGCCAACGGTCATGGATGGTATAAATTTGCGGATGTGGATGATAGTAACATCATGGAATATGCAGATGGAAAGAAAACTTTCATGCTGGTTTTTTCCGGTACTGTAGAGGATGATATAATACAAGGCACATTTACGGGCAGCGGCGCAATCAACGCCAACGGAACCTGGAGTGCGAACGGCAAAAACCAGGAATTCGGGATGAAAGTGGAAAAGGGAACTCCCATCGACAGCAAAGACCGCATCGCCGAAAAGATACTGGAAGGCATGAAAAAAGCAAATTCTTACAAAGGATCGGACAGCCGGAACCTATATCTTTATTACCAGACTGATAAAGAGAACCTCTGTCTCGTATTCGCTCCAAACTAAGACTAGAATTGAAACAAGATGGACACGGAAAAGAAACAATTGGAACTGGACAAACGTTACATACGTATGGCAAGCATCTGGGCGGAAAACTCTTATTGCCAGCGCCGTAAGGTAGGAGCGTTGATCGTCAAAGACAAAATGATTATCTCCGACGGATACAATGGTACTCCTTCGGGCTTCGAAAACGTATGCGAGGACGAGAATAACCTGACAAAACCTTATGTTCTCCATGCGGAAGCAAACGCTATCACCAAGATAGCACGCTCGAACAACAGCAGCGACGGTGCCACGATGTACGTCACCGCCTCACCTTGTATCGAATGTGCAAAGTTAATCATACAGGCAGGAATCAAACGGGTAGTCTACTCCGAACATTACCGCCTCGAAGATGGAATAGAACTATTAAAACGGGCAGGAATTGAAGTTATCTATACAGAAATGAACGAAGATTCTTCTCCAAACAAATAATAAGACGAACGTTTTAAAAAAAGGAATAGACATGAGTACAAGAAACTCTTCACGTTTTACGCCTATCATCATAGCTATCAGCGTGGTGGCCGGTATTCTTATCGGCACATTTTATGCCAAGCACTTCGCCGGCAACCGTCTGGGTATCATCAACGGTTCTTCCAACAAGCTGAATGCGTTGTTGAGAATCGTAGACGATCAATATGTAGACACCGTAAACATGACCGACCTCGTGGAGAAGGCTATGCCGCAGATCCTGGCAGAACTGGACCCGCACTCCACTTACATCCCTGCACAGAATCTCGAAGAAGTCAATTCGGAACTGGAAGGCAGTTTCAGCGGAATCGGTATCCAGTTTACGATACAGAATGATACGATTCATGTGAATGCCGTTATACAGGGAGGCCCATCTGAAAAAGTGGGACTCATGGCGGGAGACCGTATCGTTAATGTAGACGACAGTTTATTTGTAGGCAAGAAGCTGAACAACGAACTAGCCATGCGCACACTGAAAGGTCCTAAGGGATCGCAGGTGAAACTGGGTGTCAAACGCGTAGGAGAACCGAAATTGCTGGACTTCACCATCACCCGTGGAGATATTCCTCAAAATACAGTAGACGCTGCCTATATGCTGAACGATGATATCGGTTATGTAAAAGTCAGCAAATTCGGACGGACAAGCCACGTAGAATTGCTTAACGCCTTGGCTCAGCTCAATCATAAGAAATGTAAAGGACTGATTATTGACCTTCGCGGCAATACAGGAGGATACATGGAAGCTGCCATCCGCATGGTAAATGAATTCCTGCCCGAAGGTAAACTGATTGTATATACACAAGGACGTAAATATCCCCGTGCGGAAGAATTTGCCAATGGTACGGGCAGTTGCCAGAAAATGCCACTCGTTGTATTGATCGACGAAGGTTCTGCTTCTGCCAGCGAAATCTTTACCGGAGCAATTCAGGACAATGACCGCGGTACAGTGGTAGGACGCCGCTCCTTCGGAAAAGGACTGGTACAACAACCGATTGACTTCAGCGACGGCTCTGCTATCCGCCTGACTATCGCCCGCTATTATACTCCTTCAGGGCGTTGCATCCAACGTCCTTACGAAAGTGGTAAAGACAGGAACTACGAACTGGATTTGTACAACCGCTACGAACACGGTGAGTTCTTCTCACGCGACAGCATCAAGCAGAACGAGAACGAACGCTATCTCACCAGCTTGGGACGTACAGTGTATGGCGGTGGCGGTATCATGCCGGATGTATTCGTACCACAGGATACTACCGGAGTCACTTCTTATCTATCATCGGTAATCAACCGCGGACTGACCCTACAGTTTACTTTCCAGTACACGGACAATAACCGGAAGAAACTGAGCCAGTATGAAACGGAAGAAGACCTGCTGAATTATCTTCGCCACCAAGGTTTGGTAGAGCAGTTCATCCGCTTTGCCGACTCGAAAGGTGTAAAGAGAAGGAATATTCTGATCCAGAAATCGTATAAACGACTGGAAGCGAATATATACGGCAACATTATCTATAATATGCTGGGACTGGAAGCTTATCTGAAATACTTCAATAAATCGGATGCTACAGTTCAACAAGGCATAGAACTGCTCGAAAAGGGAGAAGCTTTCCCAAAAGCACCCGCCGAGACAGAAGAGGAAGTGACGAAAGACAATAAAGATGGAAAGAAAAAAAGAACTGCGCAAGCTTATGGCATCACTGAAGATCCGACACGCATCTTCGACTTTGCAGAAGCTACAATCAGCTAAAATACTTGCCGCCCTCGAAGCCCACCCGGCTTTCAGGGCGGCAACTACTGTATTGCTCTACCATTCGCTCAAAGATGAAGTAGACACTCATGCGTTTATCCGGAAATGGAGCAATGAGAAGCGGATATTGCTTCCGGTAGTTGTCGGCGATGAATTGGAATTACGCCTCTATACCGGTCCCGAGGATATGGCAACCGGCACTTACGGTATCGAAGAGCCTGTTGGAGAAACATTCACAGACTATGCCGACATAGATTTTATCGCAGTTCCCGGCGTAGCTTTCGACCGGAAAGGAAACCGACTGGGAAGAGGAAAAGGCTATTATGACCGTTTGCTGCCACGCATCCCCGCAGCTTATAAAGCAGGCATCTGCTTCCCATTTCAAATAGTAGAAGAAGTTCCGGCAGAAGCATTCGACATCTGCATGGACATAATTATAACAAGTAATGAGGACGAATTATCACACCCACACCACCCGCTGCCTCCATGCGACAGGGAGTGACGAAGAATTTGTTTTAAGTGCCATCAAAGGCGGCTATCAGGAACTTGGTTTCTCTGACCACACTCCATGGAAATACCATACCGATTATGTATCCGACATCCGGATGATTCCCGAAGAACTGCCGGAGTATGTAGAAAGCCTCCGCTCGCTACAAAAGAAATATAAAGATCAGATCAGCATTAAAATCGGCTTGGAATGTGAATATTTTCCGGAGTATATTCCCTGGCTGAAAGGAATTATCAAGGAGTATCAGCTGGATTACATCATCTTCGGCAACCACCATTTCCATACAGATGAGAAGTTTCCTTATTTCGGGCGACATACCCATACGTTAGATATGCTTGAACTTTATGAAGAGAGTGCGATTGAAGGTATGGAAAGCGGTTTGTTTGCCTATCTGGCACATCCCGACCTGTTCATGCGTTCATATCCTGAATTTGACCGTCATTGTAAACTTGTCAGCAGACATATCTGCCGAACGGCCGCCCGCCTGAACCTGCCCCTGGAATATAATATAGGCTACGAAGATTACAACGACGAACATGGAATAACAACCATTCCCCACCCTGATTTTTGGGAAATAGCAGCGCACGAAGGCTGCACTGCCATTATCGGAGTGGATGCCCACAACAACCAATATCTGGAAACTCCGTTCTACTATGACCGGGCAAATGAGACGCTCCAAAAGCTGGGGATGAAAGTGACAGACAGAATTCCTTTCCTCAACGAAAAATAATGTTTGTGATAACCGTAGCCCCTACTCTCTGATTCAGAGTACGCACCAGAAGTTCCCGTCCCATCATCAGTTCCTGACGAAGGGCGGCGGAAGTGAGATGTACATACAGCGTCTGGTTACGGATATAGAGATTACTGGTATAGCTTGCCGCCGGTCCCAACACCTGCGGCCAGGCATCCAGCAACCGCTGCTCATTGAGAGGAGACTCCAGACTCTCCTGACGCAGGTATTGCTGAATCAGTTTTCCTATCTGCTCGGCATCGTTACGTTTCATTGTTCAGCTCCCATTTCATTAATTACACCCTGATCTACGCGAAATACTTTATAATCGCTGCCTACCTTCTGCAGAATACGATCCAGATGTTCACGGTTGGTATCCGTAATAAATATCTGTCCGAAGTTATCACCAGCCACCAGCTTGACAATCTGCTCTACCCGCGAAGCATCCAGTTTATCAAAAATATCATCCAACAGCAATAAAGGGACGGTCTGCCCCGTACGTTTCAAGAAGTCGAACTGTGCCAGCTTCAACGCTACCAGATACGTTTTATTCTGTCCCTGCGAACCTTCCTTCTTGATCGGAAAGTCACCCAACAGCATATTCAGTTCATCTTTATGAATTCCCCGCAAAGAGAATCCCATAATCTTATCCCGTTCCCGGCTTTGCTTCAGAACTTCCAGTAAAGAAGCATCCCGTGCATGCGAATCATAAGACAGACCCACCTGTTCTTTATCCTGGGAAATAAAAGAATAAAACGACTGGAAAATAGGAATAAACTCTTCGATAAACGCCTCCCGCTTGCGAAAAACAATTTCACCCGCTTGCGCCATCATCTCCTCCCAAACCAGGAACAATTCCTCTTCTACCGGAAATTCACTTTTTAATAAGGTATTACGCTGTGCCAATGCCTTATTATAGCGTATCAATGCTTCCAGATATTCCTTATCATACTGAGAGATCACGACGTCCATAAAGCGGCGCCGTTCGTCACTTCCTCCGGCTATCAACTCCGAATCGGCAGGTGAAACCATCACTAACGGCAGAAAGCCGATATGATCGGAAAAGCGGCTATACTCCTTTTTATTCCGTTTGAATTGCTTTTTCGAACGACGCTTCATTCCGCAGTAAATCTCCTCTGGTGTGCCATCTTCCGCCTCATAAAAGCCCTGAATAACAAAGAAATCCTGTTCGTGCCGAATGTTCTGCGAATCAATCGGATTACCCGAACTCTTGCAGAAAGATAAAAAGTACACTGCATCCAGCAGATTCGTCTTTCCCTGGGCGTTGTCACCGTAGATCACATTGATATTCGGGTCAAACGCAGCGTCTAAATGAACGTAATTACGGAAAAAATCCAGGCTTAACCCGTCAATCCGCATAGGCCGCCGCGTATTCCTGTCCCCGGAAGGTCACCACGTCGCCGGGGCGGATCTTCTTGCCCCGCATGGTGCACACCTCGCCGTTCACCTTCACGGCACCGCCCTGCACCAGCTCCTTGGCTTCGCCGCCGGTCTCACACAGGCCTGCATATTTCAGCAGGGCATCCAGCTTGATAAATTCCGTATGGATGAGAATTTTTTGCATTTTTATGCCTCTCAATCATTCTTGAAGCGGACAGGCAGGACCAGATACAAAAAGTCGCTGCCCTCGGTAGGCAGAACCTTGACCGGGCTCAGTGGGCCGCTGATCTCCAGCTTGACCTGCTCGGTGCGGGCGTTGCGCAGGGCATCCAGCAGATAGCGGTTGTTGAAACCGATCTCTACCTCATCGCCCTCGCACTGCGCGTTGAATTCATCCACCACGCGGCCCAGATTGGTCTGGCAGCGGACCACCACTTTACCCTCTGTAAAACTGATGCGGAGGGGATTTTTTAAACGCTCTGTAATGATCAGGGAGGCACGCTCGATGGTCTCGATGAACTCCTTGGTGTTCAGAACCACGCTGGTGCGGCTGCCATTGGGGATCACGTTGTGGTAGTTGAGGAACTCACCCTCGATCAGGCGGCTCATGATGGTGTAACCGGCGGTGGTGAACACCACATAGCGGCGGTTTGCGGAGATGTGCACGGTCTCCTCGTCGTCGTTGGCCAGCAGGTGGGAGACCTCGTTCATGGTCTTGCTGGGTACGATAATGCGGATTTCCTTTATGGCTTCCACCGGCCGTTCCACGATGGCCAGACGGTAGCCGTCCAGCGCAACAACGGTCAGCTTATCCGGCGAGATCTCGAATAATTCACCGGTATGCGCAGGTTTTTTCTCATCCTGACTGACGGCGTACAGGGTGCGCTCGATCATATCACGGAGCACGCCGGTCTTGATGTTCAGGGTCTCCTCGGCCCCGGTGTTGGGCAGCTCGGGGAAATCGTTGGCCGGCATGGACTGGATCTCGAACTGTGCCACACCGCTCTGGATGGTGGTTTTTCCGTTTTCGGCAGATTGGATGTTGATCTGGCCGGAAGGCATCCGGCTGACCATGCTGCTGAGCAGCTTGGCGTTCAGCACCACCTCGCCGGGTTCCTTGACATTGGCATCAATGGTGGTCACGATGCCCATTTCCAGGTCGTAGCCGGTCAGGGTAAGCTGGAAGCCTTCGGCTTTCAGCAGGATACCCTCCAGTACTGGGATGGTGGAGCGCAGGGTAACAGCTTTGGAAACGCCGTCAATGGCTGCACTCAGCAGGGTCTTATCGCAGATGATGTTCAATTGCGCGTCTCTCCTTATTTTGGATTCAAGTTTTTAGGTTCTTTCTCCCATAGAACAGGGACAAAACCTCCAGATCTATATTGAACTTGTTGTAGTATTCGTAGTAGGGGCTGGGGAAGATGTGGAAAAGTCGGAAAATGTGTGGAATGGTGCGGCTCCGTGGTTTTCCACCGGCTTGTGAATGCAGTGTGAAAGGCTTGTGGAAAGGGCTGGAGCGGCTTTTCTTTCCACGGCGGGTGTGCAAAACAGAAGTTGAATGTTGAAAACTCGGTGGAAAGAGTGGAGAACTTTGTCGTCTGACCACAATATCTTGTTCTGTTTTCTCGGATTCCCCTGCATTTCTCCCCATATTTGGGGTTTTATCCCCTGCGAGAGTATGACTTTTGCCCCTGCTTTCCCGTCAGGCCTTGACGTTCTTGATGATGTCGCTGACGGTTTCACGCAGGTGCTGGTCATTCTTCATGTCCCGCTCCATGGTCTTGAGGGAGTAGACGATGGTGGAGTGGTCGCGGCCGCCGAATTCCTTGCCGATGTCCTCCATGCTCATGCCGGTGACTTCGCGCAGGATATAGATCGCCACGCGGCGGGCGGATGCAACGTTGGCGTTCCGCTTGGTGCCCCGGATGTCGGCAGGGGAGACGTTGAAGGTGCGGGAGACCTCGCCCACGATCTTCTCGATGGTCACGGGCACGGGCTGGGTCTCGTTGAGGATGTCCTTGATGGCATTCTGTGCCACGCTGATGACAGGCTGGATGCCCTCCAGCATGTAGTAGGCGTTCAGCTTTTTCACTGCGCCCTCCAGCTGGCGGATGTTGTTTTTCAGGTGGTTGGCGATGAATTCCGCCACATCCTCGGGCAGATCCAGGTGGAGCAGCTCGGCCTTGCGCTTGACGATGGCCACGCGGGTCTCGAAATCAGGCGGCTGGACATCGGCGGTCAGGCCCCACTCAAAGCGGGTGCGCAGGCGCTCTTCCAGGCTCTTGATCTCCTTGGCCGGGCGATCAGAGGCGATCACGATCTGCTTGTGGGCATCGTGCAGGGAGTTGAAGGTGTGGAAAAACTCCTCCTGGGTGGACTCCTTGCCGGCGATGAACTGGATATCGTCCACCAGCAGCAGGTCGGCCACGCGGTACTTCATCCGGAAGTCCTCGGTGCTGCCAGCGCGGATAGCGGCGATCAGCTCGTTGGTGAACTGCTCGCAGGTAACGTACATGATAACGAAATCGGGGTGGGTGCGCTTGATCTCGGTCTGGATGGCCGTGAGCAGATGGGTCTTGCCCAGACCGGAGCCGCCGTAGATGAACAGCGGGTTATAGGCTCCGGAGGGGTTGGCCGCAACCGCCTGCGCCGCAGCAAACGCAAACTGGTTGGAGGGACCCTTGATGAAGTTCTCGAAGGTGAACTCGTAATTGCCCTGGGGCGAGGCGGGGTTTGCCTCGTACTGCTGGGCCAGCACTACCTCATGGGGCGGGGTGCTGGGCACCACCAGCGTGATGTCCACGTCAAAGCCCAGCACGGTCTTAAAGGCCTCTTTCAGCAGGCCGAGGTAGCGGTCGGTGACGATCTTGCAGATAAAATCGTTGCGCACCGACAGGGTGATATGGCTCGAGTCCTCAAAGCTGATGGGCTCAAGTCCGTCGATGTAGAGATTATAGGTCGGCTCGGCCATCTGCGTTTTGCAGTATGCCTGGGCGGCCTCTAAAACGTCCTTGAAAGAATCCATAAAACATCCACTCCATTGAATTGGTCGAAGTTTTCAACAATGCTGCTGATACCCCGTTAGTATACCACAAAAATCTCCCTGCGTCTATATTCTATAATGTAATTTATAATACATAAGAAAAGACGCTCCATCGTGCCCTCGCGGCTCTTGTGTCCAAGGCAGTTTTTGGCCACAAGATATGGTGGAAGAAAAGTTTTCCACGGAGAACCGGTGAAAAAGTTGAAAGCTTTTTCACAAAGAAATTTGAAAAAAGTTTGCTGGAAAGTGAAAAAAATGCTTGACAGAAGGGGATAGTGTGCGATATACTGTTGAATTGCAAGCCTGTCCCCAATTTGGGACCAGAAATACCCCATTACCGGGGACGAGTTTTTACGGAGGATACAACCATGAAGAGAACTTTTCAGCCCAAGAAGCGTCACCGCAAGGAAGTTCATGGCTTTCTGACCCGCATGAGCACCAAGAACGGCCGCAAGGTCATCAATGCTCGCCGTGCTAAGGGCCGCAAGAGCCTGACCGTCTGATCCCGCTTTGCCAGGGATCCGGCGCAGAATTGAACATGCGCACAAAAGACTGCTGATCCTGAATTGGCGGTCTTTTTCTTATTTTGGACGTTCTGCGCGCGGAATGACTAAAAATTTGGCAAAAGATTTGGCACAAAAAACGCCCGGACAGCCTTTTCATGTCGGCGTTTTTTTGCTATACTGAATTTTGAACTTTGCCTTTAGGGAAGTTCTGCGATTTTTTAACCGAAAAGGAGGCGACGGAGCAGTGCGCTATCGTCCCATCCGCCGCAACAGCGAGTTTGGCCGCGTGTATGCCCGCGGCAAGTCCTATGTGAACCCGGCGCTGGTGCTGTATGTGCTCAAGACCCGCGGCAAAAAGACCCGCGTGGGCCTGACAGCCACCAAAAAGATCGGCCATGCCGTCCAGCGCAACCGCGCCCGCCGCGTGATGAAGGCTGCCATTGATGAGCATCTGGATCAGAACATCGGCGGCTATGATCTGGTGTTCGTGGCCCGGGGCATGACCCCCCGCCTGAAGAGCTGGCAGCTCAGCGAAGTGGTGGCCAGGCTCTTTGCCCAGGCTGGCCTGCCCGACAAGGCAAAGCAGCCTGGCGCAAAGCCCCCTGCCACGGTCCCGCCCGCAGACCGGGCCGCAAAACAGTGAATCCCGTCTCCCGCGCCTGCCGGAACGCGCTCTGTGCGCCCATCCGGTTCTACCAGCGCTTTATCAGCCCGGGGCTGGGCCGCAACTGCCGCTTTACCCCCACCTGCAGCCAGTATGGCATAGAAGCCATCCAGACCCATGGCTGCATCAAGGGCTTGCTGCTCACCGCCTGGCGCATCGCCCGGTGCAATCCGCTTGGCCGGTGGGGCTTTGACCCGGTGCCGCCCAAAGGCCGCTGGGTGAGCCCGGAGCGGAGACTGTCCCCGGCAAAGCTGTTCCGGGGGCGGCACGGTTAAGCAGCGTGCTTATGATACACGGCTCCTTTGTACAACCTCTCCGTCATTGCTTCGCGATGCCACCTCCCCTGGTAGGGGAGGCTTTGGCAGCCCGATCCAGTTGACGGTTTTGCCAAGGGCTCCCCTATTAGGGGAGCTGGCAACGCCGCAGGCGTTGACTGAGAGGTTTATCCGCTTTTTTTGCTTCTTGTGACGCTCCGCACTGTGGGCGGGGTGTCCTTCTCATAAAAATCTAAACGTCCCGCACCACAGGCGGGGCAGAATGGACGAAACTATGAATCCTTTGTACATCCTGGGCTGGCCCTTGGGCTATGTAATGGAGTGGATCTACAAGCTGATCCCCAACTACGGCTGGGACATCATCCTGTTCACCCTGCTCATCACCGTGATCAAGATCCCCCTCCAGCTCAACCAGCAGAAGAGTATGGCCCGCATGAGCGCTTTCCAGCCCATGGTGGCCGAGATCCAGAAAAAGTACCGCGACAAGCCCGAAAAGCAGCAGGAAGAGCTGATGAAGCTGCAGGAGCAGGGCTACAAGCCCACCGCAGGCTGTATGCCCATGCTGGTCAACTTCCTGGTCATGTTCGGTGTTATCGAGGTGGTGTACCGCCCGCTGCAGCGCATCTTCCACATTGGTGCCGATGCCCTGACCGCCGCAGGTGAGGCCCTGACTGCCATGGGCATCAGCTTTACCACCGTGACCCGCGACACCAACATCATTGCACAGGTCATTGCAGGCGAGAGCACCGTCTCCTCCTGCTTCACCCCGGATCAGGTGGCTACCATCACCGAGTTCGGCCAGCACATGGATTTCTTTGGCATCGACCTGACCCGCATCCCGCAGATCGGCCTGTCGCTGGACCTGGTGCTGCCGCTGCTGTCGGTGGTGACCATGTTCCTGTCCACCCACATCAGCATGAAGGCCAGCGGCCAGGAGATGCAGGGCAGCATGAAGCTGACCATGTATATGATGCCGCTGATGTACGTCTTCTTCTGCTTCACCGTTCCCAGCGCTTTCTCTCTGTACTACGTTGTTTCCAACATCCTGATGACCGTGCAGAGCCTGGTGATGAAGAAGATCTACGACCCTGAGAAGATGAAGGCAGAGGTCGCCGCCGAGATGGCTGCCCGCAAGAAGGAGCAGAAGCGCGGTGTAAAGAGCACCACCATCAAGGTCACGGATGAAAAGACCGGCGAGGTCGTGGAGAAAAATATCTCCGCCAGCGAAATGAACAAGCGCCGCCTGGAGTATGCCCGCAAGCTGGATGAGGAGCGCTATAAGGACGAGCGCACCGTTCCGCTGAGCGAGCTGGAAAACAAGAAGGAGGATTGACGGTTATGATCCGTACTCAGGAAGCGACCGGCAAGACGGTCGATGAAGCCCGCGCAAAAGCCTGCGCCCTGCTGGGCGTGCAGGCCGACGACCTGAATGTGAGCTATGAAGTGCTCGAAATGCCCCAGAAAACCGGTTTTCTGGGCCTGAAGACCACCCCTGCCAAGGTGCGTGTGAGCGTGGAAGAGCCCGATGCCCCGGCCGCTCCCGTGGTGGAGGAGAAGGTGGAGCCTGAGGTGAAGCCTGTTGTGGAGGAAACTCCCGCTGAGGAACCCAGGGCCGAGGAGCCTGCCGCTGCCCCTGTGGCAGAGGAGGCCGCTCCTGCTGAGGAGACTGCTGACCCCGCCGCAGAAGGTGAGGAGCCGGAAGTGCCCATCAATATCGAAGAGAACGCCAAGGTCAAGGCTGCTGTGGACTACCTGAAGGAAGTCATTGCCCTGATGGGTGTGGAAAATGTCACCTTCAGCGCCGTGCAGAAAGGTGAGGCCACCATCATCCGTCTGGATGGCGAGAAGCTGGGTGCCCTGATCGGCCGCCGCGGCGAGACCATGGAGAGCCTGTCCTATCTGGCAAGCCTGGTGGCCAACCGTCTGGAAGGCGATTACATCAAGCTGGGCCTGGATGTGGCTGGCTACCGCGATAAGCGTGAAAATGACCTGACCGTGCTGGCACAGCGCATTGGCAACAAGGTGCGCAAGACTGGCCGCAGCTTTGCCATGGAGCCCATGAACCC
>OHCR01000726.1_pt1 | contig 17472 bp, 16 predicted proteins | sample 1566831 | NCBI WGS metagenome assembly OHCR01 (sample SAMEA3879516, study PRJEB24766) | human gut metagenome | biome: human-associated habitat; feature: feces | place: USA | collected 1985/1987
CGATATGCCCGCAGTTGCGGCACTCCCACACCTTGACCTCGCTCTTGGCAAAGACCTCCGCCATCTCCACATTGTGCAGCAGGGCGCGGTAGCGCTCCTCATGGTGCTTCTCGATCTCGGCGACCAGGCGGAAGCGCTGCGCCAGCTCCGGGAAGCCCTCTTCCTCGGCGGTTTTGGCGAAGTCCTGATACATGTCGGTCCATTCGTAGTTTTCGCCCGCGGCGGCTGCGGCCAGATTGGCCTTCGTGTCGCCGATCCCGGCCAGCTCCTTGAGCCAGAGCTTCGCGTGCTCCTTCTCGTTCTCCGCCGTCTTCAGAAACAGCGCCGCCATCTGCTCGTAGCCTTCCTTTTTCGCCACGGAGGCGAAGAAGGTGTACTGGTTTCTCGCCTGCGACTCGCCCGCGAACGCGGCGCGCAGATTGGCCTCCGTTTTCGTGCCTGCATACTTGCTCATATCTGTGTCTCCTTTTCAATTCAGATTTAAAATATCGTGTCTTGCTTTCCGTGATTCTATTCTAGCATACCCGTTTCAATTTTGCAAGTAATTCTTATTATTATTTTATTTCCATCTTGCCTCTCCCCTCCCCATATGCTAAGATACCCCTGACCACCACGAAAGGAACCCATGCAATGACAAAAATCTTATTCGTCTGCCACGGCAGAATATAAACAAAAACCTCAGGATGCTTGATATTCCTTACTTTTTCGTAGTAGGTCGGTATTGTTTACTACCGACTTACTACTTTTTATTTTATATGCCTCGACACGATATAATAAATAGAAAAAAATAGAAAATAGAGGTTTGGCTATGAAAATTATATCTGTATCCAATCAAAAAGGCGGTGTCGGTAAGACGACCACCGCGCTGAACCTTGCATCCGCGCTGGCGGATGAAAACAAGCGCGTGCTTCTCATCGACAACGACCCGCAGGGCAATCTCACCGCGTCTATGGGCTATACCCCAGCCGAGCAGAAATATACGCTGGCGAATCTTCTGCTTGCCGCCATCGACTATCCGGAGGATCTGGAACTGCATCTGCCGCGCTGCATCCTGCACACAGACGGTAAACCGGCTCTGATCCCCGCGAACCGACGCTTATCGGACGCAGCGGCACGGCTCCAAGTCATGCAGATTTCGCAATACAGAGCCGTGAGTGAATCCGAATGCTGCGCAGAAAAGATGCTGGCGCAGGTGATGGAACCGCTGCGTGATACCTATGACTACATTATTATTGACTGTGGACTCAAGCAGGAGCTTTTGACAGTCAATGCGTTGAGCGCGTCGGATTACTGCATCATCCCCGTGCAATCCCACTTCCTCGCATCCGAGGGCATCCCGGATGTGCTGGACATGGTACGCTCCGTGCAGAAGCATTTCAATCCGGATCTGAAGATTGCGGGAATTCTGCTGACAATGTATCAGTCCCGGCCGCAGCTCTGCAAAAGTGTGCAGCAGAGTGTCCGGGAGGTCTATGGCGATGACTTGCATGTCTTTGACCGCCCTATCGAGTACACCATCCGCATTGCGGAATGCCCCATGGCTGGTATGAGCATTCTGGACTACGAGCCGGGCAATCCGGCAGCGGAATCCTATCGGAATCTTGCTTCGGAGGTGCTGCGGCTTGGCTAGAGCGAACATGAACGAGATGCTGCGCAAACGCATGAGTGCGACTCAGCAGGCGTCCGAGCAGCAGACCGGCGACGCAGCGTATGAGCAGATCTTTCAGATGCCGGTACCGCAGACGGAAACGCAATTCCGTGACGTACCGATCTGCAAGCTACACCCGTTCTATACCGCTGACATTGGCTTTCATCCCTACCCCCACGCCAAGCTGGAAGCCTTTGCGGAAGAATTGAAGGAGAATGGTTTGTATGAGCGGATTCTGGTGCGTCCCATTGCAGGAACGGATGAATTTGAGATCCTGGCCGGGCATAACCGCACAGCGGCGGCAAAGTTGGCGGGCTGGACGGATATTCCCGCAACGGTCATGACCGTCAATGACCAGCGTGCCATCAGCATCGCGATTGCGACAAATCTTCTGCGTCGGCAGGATCTGACAATCATCGAGCGAGGCAAGGCATATAAAGCATTGCTGGATGCGAGAAACCGCTGCGGACAGCGAAATGCAGCAGTTGAAACCTTTGGCGACAATCGCCAAAGGTACAACGCGCGAAAAATCGTGGCCGAGTTCTTCGGTGTAACAGAATATGAAATCCGCAAAGCCGTCAAGCTGGCACAGCTGATCCCGCCCCTTGCCGAGATCGTGGAGAATGAGCCCAAGAAGCTGAATCTGGTCTGCGCTGATTTGATTGCGGATTATGATGAGACTGCGCAGGCGGCATTTATCGAGATGTGCCAGATCGAAGGCTATGCGCTGAACAAGCAGACTGTCGCGTTTATTCAGGTGCAATGCCCGCCGCCGGCAGCGGATCAGCAGGCAATCTACGCCGCATGGCGGGAAGCGCGGGCAAAGGCAGCACAGCGAACAGCCGCACCGCCGAAAAAGCTGAGCTTTGACCGAAAGCGCTTTGCGCCGTACTTGAGCAAATTCAAGAGCGACAAGGAAATCGAAGACCTGTTTCTGGAGTTTCTCAGGCAGTACAGATTGAAATAGCAAAGGCGTTTCAATTTCTGAGTATCTTTGTGCTATAAACAAGTCGGAAAACGGAGGCTGGATGTTGTAATTACTCTAAAAGTAAGCCAGTTAAATCAACTTCCTCCTCCTTTTTGCGACTTTCAAGTATATTCTTTAATTCCAACATGGTAGATATCCATTCGCCAAGCCAAGATGCCTTTATCAATGAATATACCTCTGGGTCGCTCATAAAATTAATCGCTTCTAGTTGCTCACCGACTCTATAGTCCCTTTTTTCAATAAGAAAGTCCTTAAGCATATCGTCTGCTTGCCTTGTTTGCTTTTTATATGTCTTGCCTCTTGGACGCCTATAGTATCGAGCCATATGGTATATGAATCCGATGGCGTTTTCTCTAAAATCATCATACATCAATAACTGAATTTCATTTTTATCATCAAAGACCTCAAACTCAATTTGTGGGGACATCGATTGAAAATATAGATCATATTTATCGGTGCTATCATTGACTCCGATCGAAGCATCGAATTCAATTATGTAAGGCAATAAAATATTTTGTTCAAAGCGCTGCTCAGCCATGTCACGCAACATAGAAAAAACGCTATCGTGTGAGGCTCTATAATAATCTTTTCTTATGAGCTCAAGCCCCATTTTCTTCATACTTTGGTCAGATAGATCTCTTAGGAAGATTGCTGTAAAGTACTCCTGAAATGAACGATGGGTGAATTTGTAAGAAACTCCTTCTTTATATAGAACGCAAATCGAGTTTACCAAATCAAGAATATAGTTCTCTGCGTCAAAATCTACAGTGTTGATGCTTTTGCTGACTTTCTTCAAAAACGACAAAAGTTCTTCGTGTGTCATCTCATATTTGCTTTGGTAATATGTAACAAAGCAAAAATAAGCAAATACTTTCCGAAAAGAGTCATACGACAGCGAGCTTCGCATCTCTCGTCGATAGCCTGCCTTTGTCGCATCATGCTTGGAATAAAGGGTCTCAAACGCATTCGAATAAAAGAGGTGCAACTTCTCCGGAATTTCTGCATAATTGTCGAAAGTTAACAGCATTATGTTTAACAGCAATGGATTCGATGCAAAGGAACGATGACGTTCGAATAGTCCTGCGTCAAGGGCTGCTAAGAAACGGCTTTTTATCTCTTTATCAAACTCGAGCTTCCTTACTAAAGATAATGCCTGTTCCTTGCTTAAATTGCAGAGACGTAAAACTGAGAATCTTTGAAATTCCACAAATTCGCTATACGGCCGCGATGAAATAATAAAGTAATTATTAGAGTAGCGATCGCAAAACCGATCAAGTTTTCGAAAAAACGTATCCCTTTTCAAAGTGGAAACTTCATCGTATCCGTCTAGCAAGAAAACAAAACAGCCAGACTGGAGCGCATAATCCATGTATTCTTTTTTAATTGTGCTCCCTAGGTCATAAAGCCGTTGAAATATAAAGTCGCAGATTTCATAATCCTCGTTCATTGAATTCAAGTCTTTCAGTTCAATGAAAACAGGGATCAAGCGTTTCTTTGACACTTCTTGTACAAAGAGATATTTTAAGAAAGTTGATTTTCCAATCCCACCCGAACCTTGAATGATGATAAAATTAGATATATCAAACAAATTATCAATCGAGTTACCGCATATCATACAGGCCCTTTCCTTATGAAGGTTTGGGCATTCGAAAAAATCATTAATGCTCTTTGGCTCTGTACGGTACAAAATGGTTTTGATTTTCCCGTACTTTTCAACAGCATTTTTGAGATATTTACAAAAAGCAACATCAAAATCAACTTTGAATTTTTCCCATCCATCCCTTGCGAATCCAGCTACCCCTTTAAGAATAGGATCCGCATACTTGTTCAGGAGCGCCGTAACAATTCCTGTATACATTTCAGTCTCAGCCACTAATTCCCACCTCCATTATTAGTATAACATTTAATGTCGATTCATGCAATGAAGTGTCGGAATTATTACATTAAATATAAACAAGTTACACGACCTTTCATAAGGCCGTGTTTCTTTATACCCAAATTCAAATGAAGGAGGTATCGAATTGCCCGGAAATCAGATCCCATGCACGGCAGACGACCTGTATCGCCTGCTGTGTCGCTACCGTATCCCACCCTAGAATGCAAATCAAAACACAAAGGAGTTGTTTCTATGTACGAAACATATCAGGATCATCCCAAGCAGGCAAAGGGCAGCATTCGCGTTGTGCTTGCCGTCGCATTTCTCGTCTGTGCCATTGGCGCGGGCATTTTTCTTATCACCCGTCTGGTCAGCAAGCCGCTGACCAAAGAAGACGCTCGTGGTCAAACCGGTAAGCTCAAGCGGAACACTTCTGAAACAAGTGCCGTGTCCTCCAAAACCAGCAAAATTCAGCCAGCGGCAAAAACACAGCAAGCCAATACGCAGAGCGTCTCATTTTCGTTGGAAGCACAGCAGCTTTATCAGCAGCTTGCAGATCAATACACCCGAATCGTAAACAATGGTTGTTTCGGGTCGCTGGCACAGATTGAGGAAAAAATGGATCGCTGCAAGTGCTTCCTAGAACAATGGATGGAAGCACTCTGTAATAAGGACTTTGTGACGCTGCTTCAAAACAAAGCAAAGTACGACGAATATTTAAAGGGCTTTCGTCTGCCGCAGTTTGGAACATGGAGGACGATTCAGGCAGAAGGCGGCGATGACAGTATTCCAGATGGGCTGACCAAGGCGCTTATGGGGCGAATTCAAGGAAAGCAGAAAGCGCTGCAAGAGTTCTGGGAAACGCAGAAGTGGTTTGAAGAAATGATACCATCTCTTCAAACCTATGAACTGACTGTCCAACCGGATGCGGAGCCGTTGCCAAAAAAGTTGGATTATGAATATCCGAATACAAATAACGTCACAAGCAGAACGCCACTTGCAAAATTCAACGACTTCTATGCGATTGATTTGGAAACGACCGGCTTGAGTGAAGTAAAAAACGAAATCATCCAAATCGCCATTATCAAGTTCCACCATTTCCAGCCGGTCGAAATCCTATCCAGCTATGTGAAACCACGAAAAGGGCTGAAACTGGAAGCAGCGGCGATCAACCACATCACAGAGGATATGGTCGTGGACGCGCCGTATATTGAGCAGATCATGCAATCCGTGGATACCTTTATCGGTGAGAAAGCACCAATCGTCGCGCATAATCTCCAGTTCGAGTATAAGTTTTTGGAAGCCAATGGATGCGAAAATATTGTAAAGAAGCGCCCGCTTTATGACACACTAGAACTGTCCAAACGAATCTGGCAGTTGGAAAGCTACTCACTCGAAAATGTATGCCGAAACACCTTCAAATTTACGCCAGCACTGCATAACGCAGAAAGCGACGCGCTGACCTGCGGGCTACTGTTCAGAGAAATATGTAGGGAGAGAATCGGTTCCCTAAAGGACGCTTTAGCGTGTGAATAGGAGAAATGCCATGTATGTGATTAGTGATTATTATAAAGCATCCAGAGATGTAATTGCTTTTGTTGCTGGATATTATGAAAAACTATTTTCAGCAGAGCTGCTGGATCAAATGATTTCAATACAAAAGTGGGACACTAGTTATCCAATGACTGCACCCAAAAGGTTGAATCTATATATGCGCAACATGGATGTGGATTATTTCATTTTTCTGAATTCAAACGATGATGAGTGGTCACAGAATATATACCAACTCGCGCATGAATATAGCCATGTGGTTATGGGATGTTATCCGAACAATGAAAGATTAAAATGGATAAGCGAGTGCCTATGTGAATCAGCCTCCATTCATTTGCTTCAGATTGCAAATGTGTTTTTTGAAAAGCATAGTCCACGATATGTGGCTGGTAATCAAGAGTATCTTGTCAGGCATCTGTCAAAAAGTCAGACGTTAGATTTTCAAGGAATATTAGACTATATTCGGGGTAATATGGAATATCTCGAATGCGACGCGGTTGAATCGAATGTTGATGGTAGACCTAGAAATAATACAATCGGTAAATACTGGGCGAGATTTAAAAATGTAAACACGAATGGCTGGAAAGCGATAAGGCACTTCTCTAGTAGTAAAATAATTGAAACTGATCGATTCCACTTTCTTGGCAGCTGGTTCAATTGCTGCGTAAACGAAGATGAGAGGACATTTGTGCGGTCAGTTGCAGAAACAATCATCGGCAAAGCTGATTTTATAAAATTAGTTTAAAGATTAGATATTAAGGCGTGAGGGCCATAGCGCAGAAGTAGGTAGATAGACTATCTCAGAAGTCGTATAGAAAATACTATATGCTGACTTGCGGTGTGCGCCCATTCAGCCGCTTTGAACTTTTCCTACTGCTGATTGACAGTGATGCTGAGTGGAAATTATTCGGACAATCCTTGAAGGAGGTTTGACAGATGCAGAATGAAAAATATCTGGAACTGGACGCGCTTGCCGCGCCGAACGGTTATGTCACACCTCCGACGAAAGAAGATCTGGCTTACGTTGTTCACTTCCGCAAGACCTGTCAGCGGTATCAGATCGATTTCGCAAAAGCCAATTTGGACGAACACAACTTCGTGATCCAGATGGCGGAGAAGATATTTTTAAAGAGGCGTACTTGATTTTAAAGTGAATGAGTTAATGTAATTTGTAAGAAACTGAGGGGGCAATAATAAAACACGTGGTCTGCATAACGCATATGATGTTATGATTAAATGTAAAAGAGAGGTATTAATAATGCCGGAATATTCTTCTATTTGTTACAAAAACAGTTTTTTGAATCAAGTAATTGTTCGGAGTGATTTTCTTCAGTTCGTTCCGACAAATATGACTTTCAGTGAGTCTATCGAAAAGGAAATATTAAGAATTTTCCCCCGACGTGGCAAAGACCAAATTATTCGTTTTAACTCTATTAATGTGGTTTTTGATCAAAATAAAAATGGTTTACCTAATGCAAATGGTGAGGTTCTTGAGGGAATTCAAAGAGAGTATTTCACGAATGACGGTGTAAACAAGTTGGTTTTATCAAACAAGTTTATCGTGTTCGAAATTAACAAGTATTCTAGCTTTGAGGTACACAAACAGTGGTTCCAATCGATTTTGCTTGAGTTCTTCCAGAGAAACAGAGTTTCTGCAAACAGAACAGGTATCCGATATATTAATATGTTCCAGCAGCCGAGAGTAAAGTTGCAAAAGAAGTTTTTTACTCCAGAAATTGCAGCGTCTTTGTATACGAAATTTATTGAAACGTCCAGTGGACCTCGTATGATACGCTCAATGCACATGAATGAATATCGGATTGACGAAATGACCATGAACTTTAGGTATGGCATGTTCAATCCAGAGTATCCCAATTTGCTGAAAAAGAATGATTTCGTTCTTGACTTTGATTTCTTCTCAAATGATGTTATTGATTCTGCCGACGGAATCATTCGGGTGCTTGATAAAGGCCATTATGAGATCCAAGCCCTGTTTGAACGTTCCATTACAGATTCGTTGCGTGAGGTAATGGATAATGAATAAATACTTGGAAAGCATTCAATCGCTGGATTCTGCTGGAACCGGCGTACAGGAACAAATTTTGACAGATATCACATCAATACTGGAAATGAGTGGCGAAGCACCTTCTCTGACATATATAGAACCGCCAGTATTTACAGAGGAAATCAGTCAAGATTCTGTTTCATATTCTGCTCCACAAAAAGTGATTGTGCGGAAATATAGATTGAGGAAATGAGTAAATGTCAACTACATCTAAAGCATTTAAAAGCCAACTTACGGATAAAATATGCCAAGGAGATATTTTTCAAAATGTAAGATATAACTACATTGATTCAGAAGATGATGAAGGCGTAAATATCATAGAATTTGAATTTCCTATGGCAATTATCATTAGTCAAGCGTGTGATGTGATTGCTATGGAAGATGTTGTTAACAACAAATCTGGAAAACCTGCAAAATTTATGCCCTCAATTCTGATGTGTCCTATATATGACAAATCAGCTTCAAAATCTGGAGAGCATATTAAAGAGGCTTTTAGTCTGCTGTCTCTGAATATTGTTGAGGAACCTATATATTTTAAGGATGATTTAAAAACTGCAGATAAGGATTGGCATTATCGCTTTCATTCTCTGACTATTGAAACTGGGACAGAAAAAGTCTTGGAAAACGCTATTGTTGACTTCAAGCATTATTTTACAGTTCCGATATCATATTTGATTTCCCACAAAAAGGATAGGCTGCTTCGCCTTGATGATCTGTTTGCAGAGCAAATTACACTGAAATTCTCTACATATTTGGCAAGAGTTGCGATACCGTGATTCCGGTCCTCTCGCTATTTATAGAATCAAACATTTTTACAGAAGCATCCTTGATTTAAAAAATGATTGAGTCCACATCGACGAGTTGAGTGTTCATCTATAGTGTAGTGATCACACATGATTGCCGAACACTATAGATGAAATGGCGAAAAAGCCAGTCATCTCAAGGGGTTCGGCAATTTTTTATTCTCAAAATTCTTTGGTAACTCCATAGATGAAATCACGGATGGCAGGGGTTTTGAACCTCTGCTTTTCCATATTCAAGGGATTTTTGCTGTCAGCGCCCTTTTTCAGAGGGCTGCGGCGGCTGGATTTCAGAAAAATCGAAGAAAAATCTTTCACAAAGTTATGGGCGCTGGATTGTTGGTTTTGACGAACCAATGACCAGCGCCTTTTTTGCGCTCAAAAAGGGCTACAGATTGGAGGTTAGAAATGAGCGAAGAAAACGCACCGCAGAAGGAAAGATTTCTGCGTGAGGTTGAACAACAGCTTCTGCGCAAGGAATTGGACGCGAAGCTGCTGGAAGACGGTCTGATCCGCGTCAAATGGAGTGGACAGCCGCTCTGCTCGGTTGACAGAGACGGTATCGTCCGTTTCAGACCGGCAGATATCACAGGACCGGAAGTAGACCGACAGCTTCGAACGGTGATACAGACTGCCGGGCATGTCAAAGAGTATATGCGGATCTTTGAACGTGCGCCCGCGCTGAAGGCTGTCGGTCTGGATGATACCTACAAGGTGCTTGCAGATTTTGGTGATGCGGTGCTGGCCGGGCGTTCCTGCAAAACGGGCGCTAAATTTGTGACGTGGGAATGGGACTTCGACCGGCAGGGCGTCCACGCTGGGCATTATTTCATGGAAAACTACGAAGCGGCAAAGCAGGACTTCGCTGTCCGCGCCGGTCTGGTGGAGAGCCAGCGCCTTTTTTCAGACGAGCAGCTTGCTGTGATCCGGAACGCGTGTGCGTTCGCGCTGGAGGATGACGCGACGCTCTCGTATGCCGAAGAAAAGCAGCTCCAAAGTGTGCAGGAGCAAATCGAACTTCTTTTGCCGCAGCAGACGCAGGAGCAGCGCCCAACAATGGAACAGACAATGTAATATTTCGCAGAGAGCCGAGATTTCTTTTAGAAGTCTCGGCTTTTTTTGCGTTCAGGGAGGGATTTTATGAAACACAAGCAAGAAGAATATTGGCGGCCGCGTTTCCACGCGCCGCCGCTGCGGCCGCACCCAGATCCGCCGCCAACGATACAGTGCAGCTGGTATCCGCACGAGGGTCAGTGTCCGTATATGCGCCTGGCTCTGATTTGCTGGCGCAGCAATGGCGAGTGTACCTTCACGGATATGCAGAAAATTGAAAAGCGAGGTGAAAAACGTGTTTGAAGCAAAACTGAAAAGCCGCAGTCAGCCGAAGTTAGGGGCGCTGGCAGTCACGTTTCCAATCCCAGAGGAACGCTATGAAAATGTGATCCTCGCTTTGCAGAATCTCCAAATTGGTGACGTAAGAAAGCAGGACTGCTACATCGAAAGCATTCGCGCCCCTGACTGCCCTGCTCTGCTCAGAATGACAAACACGATGGCAAACGTGGATGAACTGGATTGGCTCGGAAAGCAATTGGAGAGCTTCGACCGATATGAACTGCTGCAATTTAATGCAGCGGTGGAGCGATTCGGATTATCATGCAGTATTACATCATCGTGTTGGCGGCGATCCCGCTGTTACTTTTGTCAGCGGCCAGAAAATGGAAAGGCGCTGTTCTCTATATCCTGATTTTTGGAGGCAGTCTGTGCCTGGAAATGTTCGGCCTGTCCCGACTGACCGGCGTAGCAAACTACATCGCAGTAGCCGTCGTTGGTATTCTTCTGCGGTTCACCCCCAGCGTGGTCATGGGATATTTCGTGGTAACTACAACCACGGTCAGCGAATTTGTTGCAGCGATGGAACGGCTCCACCTGCCGCAGCAGATTACCATTCCCATGTCCGTGATGTTCCGTTTCTTTCCCACGGTTGCGGAAGAATGGAGCGCCATTGGGGACGCCATGCGGATGCGTGGCGTCCGCTTTGGCGGTGGTAAAGCTGGTACGATTTTAGAGTATCGGATTGTTCCCATGATGATCTGCTCCGTCAAAATCGGGGAGGAACTGTCCCAGGCAGCCCTTACGCGGGGATTGGGAGGCCCGGTAAAACGGACGAATATCTGTAAGCTGGGTTTTCATGTGCAGGATGTTATTTTCCTGCTGATCTGTCTGGGAGCATTTGCAGCGCAAATCTATGTGCTTGCCGCAAGGGGGTGAAGGAAATGATTGAATGTCAAGATGTGTCCTTTTCTTATCCTGCCAGTACCCTTCCCGACAGTGAGAGGCAGGCCGGTGGCGCTTTGAAACATATTTCCTGCACCATTGAGGACGGTTCTTTTGTCCTGCTCTGCGGGACTTCCGGCTGTGGGAAAACAACCATGACCCGGTTGTTTAACGGCTTGATCCCCCATTATCATGAGGGGACTTATACCGGCTCCGTCTATCTGGATGGAAAGGATACCCGTGACCTGTCACTGTTTGATATTTCTCTGAAAGTCGGTTCTGTATTTCAAAATCCGCGTTCTCAGTTTTTCAATGTGGACACGACCAGCGAACTGGCTTTCGGCCCAGAGAATCACGGCATAGCGGAAGATCTTGTGCGTGACCGTGTAAAGCGTGTAGCTGCACAGCTAAAGTTGGAGCCGCTGCTTGATAGAAGTATTTTTTCTTTGTCCGGCGGTGAAAAGCAAAAAATCGCCTGCGGATCGGCAGCGGCGATTGACCCGGATATTTATGTGCTTGATGAGCCATCATCCAACCTTGACGCATACGCTATCGCTGATTTTCGACAGCTACTCTTTACTTTGAAATCGCAGGGAAAGACCATCATCATCTCTGAACATCGGCTGTATTATCTGTCCGGCCTCTTTGACCGTGTCCTGTACCTAAAAGATGGAGAAATCGAAGGTGATTATACAGCAGAGGAATTTTGCGGCCTGTCGGCAAGACAGCGCGATGATATGGGATTGCGCCCTCTTGATCTTGCGGGGCTTTCAGAAGTTGTAGGCACGCCGCAGAGAATGAATGAGGCGGTTTGGACGATAAAGAATGTGTCCTTCGCCTATAAGCATGAGCCGGAAACCTTGCATATAACGGAAACCTCTTTCCCATCCGGCAGCGCCACGGCCATCATCGGACATAATGGTGCGGGAAAATCCACCTTTGCCCGGTGCCTCTGCGGGTTGGAAAAGCACTTCAAAGGAACGGTGCAGGATCAGAGCAAGAACTATTCCAGAAAAGAACGATTGAAACTCTGTTATATGGTCATGCAGGATGTAAACCACCAGCTCTTTACCGAAAGTGTTCTGGATGAAATTCTGCTCAGTATGAGAACTGAGGATAAGCAGAGGGCAAGAGAAATCTTGCAGGAGATGGACCTGCTGCCTTATGAGGACTGCCACCCGATGGGACTGTCCGGCGGCCAAAAGCAGCGCGTGGCGGTTGCCTCTGCGATTGCTTCGGAGCGCCCTTTGATTTTATTCGATGAACCGACCAGCGGTCTTGACCTGTTTCACATGAGGCAGGTTGCCAATGTTGTTAATCAGGTGGCGAATACTGGAAGAACTGCGCTTGTGGTAACGCATGACCCGGAATTTATTCTACGCTGCTGCAATTATGTCCTTCACTTAGAAAACGGGCAAATTCAGGAAAGTTATTCCATAGAGGACAGCAATGGCCAAAAACGCCTGCTAAAGTTTTTTCTGAGTGATATGAAGAAGGAGGTGTCCACAGAATGAAGGAGGAAAAGAAAGAGTCGCCCATAGGCGTCTTATGGGGATGGGGCAAGCCCTATCATGGAAAATTCATCGGCAGTGTTATCCTTGCGGTATTAGGCGTGGCCTGCCAGATGGTGCCCTATTTCTGCGTGGCGCATATTGTCACAATGATGTTGTCTGGGGAACAGAATTTTTCCCGCTATGTGACCGCTGGTATTATTGCATTGTGCGGCTACTTTGGGAAAGTGCTGTTTTCCAGTCTTTCTACAACGATTTCCCACACGGCGACCTATTACACGCTGCGCGATCTGCGAGAGAATATCACCGCAAAGCTGGCCCGCGTCCCGATGGGGACGATTTTAGATACTCCGTCCGGCCAGTACAAAACGACGATTGTTGACCGGGTTGAAGGCATGGAATCGACCTTCGCACACCTGCTCCCGGAAATGACTGCAAATGTGCTGGTGCCTTTGGTGATTGTCGTATATCTGTTCGTTATGGACTGGCGCATGGCGCTCCTGTCCCTTGTTACGCTGGTGGTGGGCCTTGCTGTCATGTCCGCCGGTATGAAGAATTATCCCGTCAAATGGGAGGGCGCGGTTAAAGCGGGAAAGCAGATGGCAAACGCCATTGTAGAATACATCGGCGGGATTGAGGTGGTAAAAGCGTTCAGCCAGTCCGCCGGTTCCTACAAAAAATATTCTGACGCGGTGAATTATAACGCCAACTATTATGTGGACTGGATGCGTGAAAACCAGAAAACCATGAGCGCCTACAACGCCATCCTGCCCTCAGTGCTAATCTGCGTGCTGCCCTGCGGCTTCGCGTTCTGGCTCTCCGGCAGTCTGGAGCTTTCCACCTTCCTGTCCATTGTGATTTTCTCGCTGGGGCTGATCGGGCCGATTATTGCGGCCTTTACCTTTACGGACGATTTGGCTGTACTGGGGACAAATGTGGAAGAAATCAGCCAGCTTCTGAACGCCGAAGAACTGAACCATAAAGAAACGCCGATCAAGCTGGAAGATACCGGCATTTCTCTCAGGTCTGTGTCGTTTTCCTATGACGGGACAACAGAGGTTTTGCATGATGTGAATCTCGCCATCCACCCCGGAACCATGACCGCCCTTGTAGGGCCGTCCGGCTCCGGCAAGTCTACGGTGGCGAAGCTGATTGCCGGGTATTGGGATGTTACATCCGGCAGCATTACCCTCGGCGGCCATGAGCTGAAGGATATGCCGCTGTCTGAAATTGCAGACCAGATTTCCTATGTATCTCAGGATAACTACCTGTTTAACCGCAGTATCCGGGAGAATATCCGCATGGGAAGACCCAGTGCCACGGACGCAGAGGTGGAGCAGGCAGCCAAACAAAGCGGCTGCGACGCCTTTATCCGCAAGCTGGATAATGGCTATGATACGGTTGTCGGCAGCGCCGGTTCCCATCTTTCCGGCGGTGAACGCCAGCGGATTGCCATCGCCCGCGCCATGCTGAAAAATGCGCCGGTTGTCATTTTGGACGAGGCAACTGCCTATATCGACCCAGAGAATGAGGCGCTGGTGCAGAAAGCCATTTCCACTTTAACTGTCGGCAAGACCCTGATTGTGATCGCACACCGGCTGTCTACCATTGTTGGCGCAGATAACATCGTTGTGGTGAAGGATGGAACCATCCACGCACAGGGTACGCATGAGAAGCTGCTGGAAACCTGCCCCCTCTACCGGGATATGTGGCAGGCGCACATCGGCGCGAAAGACCAGATGTAAGGGGGTGTTGTCAGATGTATGGAACATTGAAAAAAATCTTTGCTTTTGCAGGCAGCAAAAAGGAGCTTCTAAAAAAATCCCTGTTATTCTCATTCCTGTCCGGGCTGTTTTCAGCCATGCAGTTTGCCGCCCTCTTTGTGGTAATTGGTGCACTGGTATCTGACAACCGGGACGGAAAGTTTATCTGGCTTTCGCTGGGGATTATGGCCGTTTCCCTCATTGGGCGTATCATCACGACCTATTTTTCCACGATGGAGCAGACGGAAACCGGCTATTGCATGGTGGCGGAAAAGCGTATCCACATCGGAGATCGGCTGCGCTACATCCCGATGGGCTACTTCAACAAGAATAGTATCGGGAATATTACCGCCATTGTCACAACAACTTTGGGTGATGTAGAGAACTCAGCAGCCCGTGTCCTGGTGTCAGTGCTGGGCGGTTTTTTCAACTCGGTTGCCCTCGTCATCGTCCTGTTGGTATTTGACTGGCGGATCGGTCTTGTGGCCGCTGCCGGTGTCCTGATTTACCTTGCGGCGGCGGAACTGGCGCTTCGCAAATCTGCCGCGCTTAGCGGGGTACGCCAGCACACACAGGAGTCCCTTGTGGAGTCTGTGTTGGAGTACATTCAGGGGATGGGGATTGTCAAAGCATTTGGACTGGAACGGGACAGCACGCAGTCTATCGGCAGTGCAATTAAGGCGAGCTGCCGAGATAACCTGAAATTGACAAAGGCCAGCGTTCCCTATGACGCTATCAAACAGGCTGTTGTCCGGGTGTTCAGCGTCCTGTTGCTTTTGGCCTCGGTCTGGTTCTGGCTGGACGGCTCCCTGCCGCTGGCCTACGGTCTGATTTTGGTGATTGCTTCTTTCATGGTGTTCAACGATTTGGAGAACGCCGGGAATATGGCCTCTTTGCTGCAAATGCTGGCGGCCTCGATGGATACGGCAAACTCCATTGATGACACGCCGGTAATGGACGAGAAAGGCGCTGATATTACGCCGAAGTCCAGCGAGATCGTGTTTAACAAGGTGGATTTTTCCTACGCAGACCGTAAGATATTAGATCAGGTCAGCTTTACCATTCCCGAAAAAACGACTACGGCCATTGTCGGCCCTTCCGGGGCAGGAAAGACAACGATGTGCAACCTGATTGCTCGTTTTTGGGATGTGAATGCCGGGAAGATTACCATAGGCGGTACGGATGTACGGGATTTTAAGCTGGACAGCCTGATGAAGAATATCTCGATGGTGTTCCAGAGCGTATACCTCTTTGCAGATACGATTGAGAACAATATCAAGTTTGGCTGCCCGGACGCCACCCATGAGCAGGTGGTTGAGGCGGCGAAGAAGGCTTGCTGCCATGACTTTATTTCTGCCCTGCCGGATGGCTATGACACTGTGATTGGCGAGGGAGGCGGTACTTTGTCCGGCGGCGAGAAACAGCGGATTTCCATCGCCCGCGCCATGCTGAAGGACGCACCTATCATCATTTTGGACGAGGCAACAAGCAGCGTTGACCCGGAGAATGAGGATGAATTGCAGCGGGCTATCGAGGCATTGACCCATGACAAGACCATCATCATGATTGCCCACCGTCTGAAAACCGTCCGCAACGCCGATCAGATCCTTGTACTGGACAACGCTCATATCGTCCAGCGCGGCACTCATGCGGAGCTGATCCAGCAAAAGGGCCTGTATGCCGATTTTGTATCGGCCAGACAGGAGGCCATCGGCTGGAAGCTGGCTCAGTAAAGGAGGTTCAGATGAAACTTCATGCGTCCGGGGAGGACTACCTGGAAACCATCCTTGTTCTCCAAAAGAAACTCGGTATGGTGCGCTCCGTAGATGTGGCCCGGCACATGGAGGTGTCAAAGCCCAGCGTGTGCCATGCGGTGGCGACCCTGCGGGACGGGGGCTTCCTGACAATGGACAGCGACTATTTCCTGCACCTGACCGACGTGGGCCGGGAAGTGGCGGAGCAAATCTACGAAAAGCACCGCTTCTTTACCGACCGGCTGATCGAGGCTGGAGTAGACCCTGTAGCGGCGGAAAAGGACGCCTGCCGGATGGAGCATGTCATCAGCCAGGAGTCCTTCGAGCATCTGAAAAATGCTTACAAAACAAAAGAAGAATAAACTGCCCGCATGGCAAACGGGTAAAACAGTAACGCGGCCGGGCACATCGAACCCGACCGCGTTACTCGTCTTTCTGGAAGACTTCCGCCTGTTTGCAGAGCGCGATAAATTTTTCGATCTCTGCTTCGCTTTTCCCGGCAAAGAAGTCCACAACTGTTTTCGAGACTGTCTGATTTACCATTTCCGGGAAGATGGCGGCGTCCACGCTGATATTCAGTTCTTTGGCGACAAGGACCACCGTTTCAAATTTCGGATTACTCTGGCAGGTCTCCAAATCTATGATCGTGCGGGGGTTCATACCGAGGCGTTCAGCTAACTGCTTCTGCGTCAGATGCCGGCGCTTCCGTTCTGACCGCACCTTCCATGCAAATAGATCCAGCGGATTGTTCACTACACATCACCTCTACATCATTGTAGGGTGTGCTTCCGCTCATATAAATAACCATAGAACTCATGTAAAGTGAGTTATAACTCATATTTCGGAGTAAAGGGAGATATGGATGAGAGCGCCAACACAAAGGAGGTCAAAATAAGGCGGGGTTTACCGCTTATGCGGTGGACGCCCATGCTACTACGAAAAATATTCCAATAACGCAGCAGCGAGCCATGCTCATGAAGGTGAGTTGTGGCTCGCTTTTTATATACTGTGGCTCATATCTCACAAACCCCGTTTCTTTGAGCGCCTGGGCGTGGGCTGCCGCTCCCCGCCCCGTTTCGTTCCGGCCTGTCAACCCGAACGAAACGAAAGGAGCCAATTATGAGCGGCAAAAAATTTTTTCAGATAGATCCCGAAAACCGGCCAAACCAGACCACTCGTGAACGAGTAGTGAGCGAAAGGGGAAGAAAAGAACTGCCTCCCGGCACGAAGGGAGGTGAGAAC
>OHCR01000742.1_pt1 | contig 17210 bp, 18 predicted proteins | sample 1566831 | NCBI WGS metagenome assembly OHCR01 (sample SAMEA3879516, study PRJEB24766) | human gut metagenome | biome: human-associated habitat; feature: feces | place: USA | collected 1985/1987
ATCTGTATCAGATTATGGCGAATGAACTGAAGATCCCTCATGTGGTGGTTTCATCCGTATACATGCTGGTACAGGCATTGGTGATAGTCGGATACTTCTATTTTTATTCGTATGGTTATTGGTATTTGTTGGCTACCGTACTTATATTGGGTACGCTATACGTGTTGTTTATGAAAAAGTATTTTCGACTACATCTCATGAATAAATAGGCTGAGAAATATATAAACCTTTTATCCACTTATCTTTTTATATTCTAAGTTACCACAAAGCAACTTTCCCTAAATTCCCAATTTCTAATTTGGCACTTATTCCCATTGCTTTAAAAATTCTTGCTATGGTAGAAAATGTTAGATTCTTTCCACTCTCTATACGAGAAATTTGTGCTCTTTGTACACCGATTAAACTACCAAGTTCTTCTTGTGTCATATTCTTTGATAGCCTGGCCTGTTTGATCGCTTCACCAATGAAGTGAGAATGCACATCAGTTTGCAAATCAACTTCATATTTGTCTCGCTTAGGAGTACCTTTTTTCCCTATATATTTGTCCTCAATTTCTCCGAGGGTATAAAATTTGTTATCTTTCATATCACTATTTTTTAGAGTTGAAATATTCTTTTCTTATTTCTTGGGCTTTTGTTATTTCTTTTGATGGAGTCTTTTGAGTTTTTTTGATAAATCCGTGTGTTGCAATCACTAAAGTATCTATATTACTCGTCTTATCCCAAAAAGCTAACAAGCGGTATTGAGCATTATTATATCTTGTTCTAAATTTCCATATATTTGTATCATCCAGCTTTTTAAAGAGCTCGGGGTCTATAGTATATGTAGATTTACGGATGTTATAAATGATCTTCTCCCGAATTTTAGAATTTAGTCCCTCAAGGAAATCACTCGCTTCAGATGATAATATCACATTAAATTTAGCCTTGGTTTCCATTACTTTATTTTGATATAAAGATAAAGAAATAGTTCCATATGAAGAAACATTTTGAGGGAAAAAGCATTAGCACTCAAATCTGAAACTGAAACAAGTTTAGTATTATCTCAGTACAGTCGTTTTGTCGTGTTATAAACATCGAGGTAATCATTTCCTCAGTTGTATTACGCAGTTGTTTGCTACGGATTTAAAGCCAAATATTTTTTGATTAATGGTAAATCGCGTATAAGTTGGTTTGTGTTGTAGAAAAGAATCTGGTTTGATTTTGTATATTTGGATAAATGTGTTACTTTTGTTATCAAAGAAGATTTTTATGACAGCAAACGAATGTATAAATACGTTTTCTAATCATCTTTTTTGGGATGTACACAAAGAAGATATTGATATTGACAGGCATTCTAAATATATAATAAAAAGAGTGTTGGAATATGGTGTCTGGAATGATTGGATGGTATTACGTATTTATTATGGTTTACCTCGAATCGTAGAAGAAGTAAAAAAGATGAGAGATTTGGAACCCCGTGCTTTAGCTTATATTGCTTCCATTTCGAATACTCCTAAAGAAGAATTCAGATGTTACACTTATCAACACTCGATACCACAACACTGGAACTTCTAAGGAAGTTGCAGAGTATCCCCGCATTATGTAAAACTCGCTTGGTGGGAGGCACTGCTTTAGCTTTGCAAATAGGACATCGGAAATCTATAGATTTAGATTTTTTTGGTAAAATAGAGGTGGAAAAGGATGAACTTGTAATAGCATTGGAACAAATAGGTGCTTTGACAGTATTGAAAGAATCTCCTCGTATTCATATTTATTTGTTGAACAATGTTAAGATTGATATTGTAGATTATCAATATTCATGGGTTGATGATGTAGTAGTAAAACAAGGAATTCGGATGGCGAGTTTAAAAGATATAGCAGCAATGAAAGTTACAGCTATTATTGGGAGGGGGACTAAAAAGGATTTTGTTGATATTGCTTTCTTATTGCGGTATTTCTCTATGAATGATATATTGGATTTTTACTCTCAAAAGTATCCGGATGGGTCTATTTTTATGGCAATGAAAAGTTTAGCATATTTTGATGATGCTGAAGAGGACATAATGCCGTATATGTTAACTGATATAACGTGGGAAAATATTAAGCAACAGATATTGTCTAATATTTTTTGATAATAATTAATAATATACTTTCGATAATAAAAACGTAAAGCGGCATGTCTATTTTCCGAAGACATGCCGCTTTACATTTTATAGCTCTCCTTTTACGAACTATGTCAGTTTTACCACTCCCGTAACTTGATCCAGTGCTCCGGGAACCAATTCGTATCCCATTGCATAAGGTTCCGGAATTTCCGGGTTGGTAAGTCCGAATTCACGGATTGATTTGAATCCGAAGCGGTGATAATACTCAGGATCGCCACAAAGGAACGCTGCTTTGTATCCCAACTCGCGTCCCCGTCTGAGACCTTCTTTCATTAATGCGGAACCCACACCGTGGTCTCTATATTCCAATAACACGGATAGGGGGGCCACTAATAAAGATTCAAATTTGTTCCCGTCTTCCTGTATCACGTACATCCGGGTGAGCAGAATATGGCCGATTAATTTTCCATTCAGTTCGGCTACTAATCCTAATTCGGGGATGTAGTTTTCACTGTTCCACAGATTTACGGTGAAGTCCTGTTCATCGCCGTCGGCTACTTTGGCAGTCTGGAAGGCGGTTTGTATTAAGTGGTATAACTCGTGCCGGTCTTGCTTGGTTTCTTGTCTGATAACTATAATTTCTTTCTTTTCCATTGTTTTTTTATTTAATTTCCACCAGATACTGTCTGCTGATTCTTTAAACTGCTTCATCTTGCTTTTCTGCAATACATATTGGGAAGCGATATTGTCTTTTTCGGTTTCCGCTATGACGGATTGTACCCCTGCAATGTCGAAAGCCCACTTACATAAGGCTTTCAGAGCTTCGGTCATATAACCGTGGTTTCGGTAGGAAGCATATATCCCGTAACCGACTTCGACGCTGCCTTCCGCATCGGGGAGGTTTTTGAAACAGGCGGAGCCGATGGCTTTGTTTTCTGATTTCAAGATGATCTGCCAGTTGGTCAGCAGGAGAAAGTTTTCGGGATGCTTGCCGGCAAGCTGATATTGACCGGTCATAGCCTGACGGGTATGCGGATCAAGTGTTTCGTTGGAAGGAGTCAGCCTTAAGGCGTCTTCCATAAAGTGTACTCCATTCAGAAGCAGGGCGAACTGCTCTGAATCGAGTGGTATGATTCTTAAACGTTTTGTTTCTATCATATGATTTCTGTTGATAAAATGTTGAGTAAATAGGAGATGATCTCATGATTTGTCTCCGTTAAAAAAAATAAGAATAGGATTCCTGTCCGGATAGAATATGCCGGATTTTACAAAGGGGGGGGATAGCCAGATGAGTAGTGAGAACTACAGGCTATTTAGCACACCAATATATTGGAAGATGAAGGATTTGTTTTCAAAAAATGTTTTTTATTTCGTTGCCAAATATAGAACTTTAAATTTAAATATTGCGTCTTTAGCTGAAAATAAAGACGATAACTCCTGTTATCACTACATAGGCCAGTGCATAGGGGATGGCTGCTTTTAGGATTTCTCCCTCTTTTCCCTGCTGGTTGCTTGCCGAGGTAGCGATAGCGATGCTTTGGGGAGATATGATTTTACCTCCTGTCGCACCGACCGTATTGGCGGCCGACAACCAGTCCGGACTCACGTTGATGTGTCCGGCGACGCTGGCTTGCAGCTTTCCGAAAAGGATATTCGATGAGGTATCACTGCCGGTGATGAAAGTACCGAGACATCCGATGACGGGGGCAAAAAGCGGATAAAGGCTTCCGGTAGCAGTAGCCAGGGCAGTGGCGATTACGGCAATCATTCCTGCCGTATCCATGATGGTGGAAAGGCCGACAAGGCAGATGACCGTGATGAACGTTTTTTTCAATTGCTTCACCGTATGCCAAAGTACGGTGAACATCTCTTTGACTCCGGCACCTTGTATGAGCCCGCCAATAAACGTGCCTATGAAGAGAAGTACTCCTGCATGGGTGAGCCACGAGATGGTATAGTTTAGGGTCGAATCCCTGACAGGCAGGCTGATGCGGGTGACCCAATTATTTTCGAGTGTATGGCGCAGGCCGGGAAACAGAGGACTGGTCAGTATGATCAACAAGAGGATGAGCAGGTAGATGCTCCAGGCGTTGAGAATATCTTTCGTCCGCAGAGGGTTCTTGCGGGCACGTTCTTCTTTCGGGGCGGTGAGCTTTCCGTAGATGACGATCACGATGATCGAAAGAATACTTCCGATAATGGCCGGTGATTCGGCACCCATGTAGCGTGCGGCCATGTACTGGCTGATCAGGGAGACGCCTCCTACCAATAGTGCTAAAAATAAATTTTTCGGAAGTGATTTCAACTTCGGATCGGTGAGGAACAGCAAAACCAATGGGATGAGGAACATGAGTACGGATAGCTGTAATACGACATTGGTACTCAGGTTCTGCACATCGAGGCTGGTTTCTTTGGCCAATACGAGTACAGGGGTACCGATAGCACCGAACGCCGTAGCAACGCTGTTGGCTATCAGGCTCACTACTGCGGAGAACACGGGCTTGAATCCGAGACTGATCAGGATGGCGGCAGGGATAGCTACGGCTGTCCCGAAACCGGCCATTGCTTCCAGCAATCCACCGAAGCCCCAAGTCAACAGTAACACTTGAATGCTCTTGTCTGTGGAGATGGAGGTGAATTGTTGCTTGATGATTTCCATCTTCCGGGTTTTCAATAATACGTTATAGCTGAAAATAGCCATCACGATGATAATCAGAATAGGAGAAACCGCTTTCAACGCTCCGTACAGGAAGGAGCAGGCGAGATCGTCTATTGCAAAATGAAAGCCGAAAAGGGCGATTAGCATGGTCACGATGAGAGAGATGACACTGCTTCTGTCGCCCGGCATCTTAAAAAAAGCCATCAATACAATAAGAAGCAGAACCGGAACAATAGCAAGAATCAGTGTCATAATCGTCAGTTTAAGTTATGTATGTATAACAAAACTAACGGGTGTTTTGACTGTCCGGCCGGTCGTTTTTTATGATTTTATTTCAAAAAGTACAGAAATATTTATATCAGAGGTATAAAAGGTATGAGAAGAGCCGGACCAGGTTTTATCATGAATCCCGTCCGGCTCTTTGCTGTATATATCTATATGAATAGAAGGGTTCTTCCTGCTATTTACCGGATGGCTTTTTGGAATCCAGTATTTTCTGCAATTGCTTTAAGTTTGCTTTTGCGGCATCATTGCCCATATGGGCAGCCTGTGTGAAGGCGGCGATGGATTGGTTGATGTTGCCGTTGAGGAAATCATACACTCCGCTGTTGTTGATGTATTCGGCTGTCTGCTTGTTGGCCTTTTCCATAAATTTCACGGCCGTTTTCAGATCCTTCTTGGTCAGTGCCACGGCGGCGGCGTTCAAGTTGGCTACTTCATCGTCGGGGTATATACGTACGGCAACATCGAATACGTTTACAAAATCGTCACTGCCTTTCGGATAGCTGTTGGCTACCTGGTACATTTCGTTCAGGCTCAGATACTTCGGATTGGTTTTGATGACAATACGGCCTTGTTCCACATCGAAGTTGACTACCGTATAATCTATCTTGCAGTTCACTTTGCGCAATCCCGGATAAATCTCTTTCAGCATAGTGCGATAAGGAGCTCCGCCACCTACGTGCATGATCTCTTTTTTGCGGAGGGCATCATCACCGGTATTTTTGATGATGTGGATGAAGGTCTCTTTATCTTTCATGGAAGAGGTTTCCAAAGCCTTTATCAATCCGTCCCAGTTTTCGCCTCCAAAAGATACTTTGTAGAGATTGGCCGGTACTTTTTCATTGGCGGTGAGATAGGCTTTCAGCGCTTCGGCACGTTTTTGCGAAAGCTGTTCGTTGAATTTCAACGGGCCTTCGGGCGAAGCAAATCCTTCGATGCTGATGCCGGTGATGGTGAGGTTCCGGTCATTCTGAACCTTGCCGAACATAGAACGTATGTTCATCAGTTCTTGGTGATTATTCATAAAGTCGGTCAGTATCACCGATTTGCTTACAGGGAAGTCCAGATGGGCTTCGTACTGTTCGCTACGCTCTTTTACTATTTCTACCGGTGGTTGGATGTAAGCTACGATCGGTGACATGGCTGCCAGTCGTTTGGCTTCGGTAGACACGCTGTTGGTGATCAGTTCCTGGGCAATCATCTCTTCATTATTGCCGCAACCGCAAAGATTCTCGACAAGATTGAGCGAGGCATTCTCCATCCACGGCTGGTAGGGGATGACTTGGGTATAGTTCAGTACTTCTCTTTTATCGTAGGGGATGACGATGGCCGTAGGAGCTTCGCGTTCGATGGCTAAACCGCGAACGTAAGCTTTCTGACGGCGGCGGCCGTTAATGATGATGTCTTGCAGAGGGACATTGTGTTGTCCGTCTGTCAATAGCGGTGTAAGAGTCAGTGAGCGTTGGGGGCTGACTACCAGATTCTTCATGTCGATCGTCATGTCTATGTATAGAGAATTGCCCTGTTGCCATAGCGATACGCCCGACAGGCTGATGGCATCATTATAAAGTTTCTGGGCACTGGCAGGAAACGCGATGACAAGGGCCAGCAGAATATAGATAACTTTTCTTTTCATTGTTATAATTGGTTTATGGGTTGGTTGTTTATTTGAAAGTATAAATGAAGCTAAGGCCTATTTTGGTAGGTCCGAAGTAGTCTTTGGTATTATGGTCGATCTTGCGGCCGTCGTCTCCCGGTTCGTATTTGTCATATTTGATGTAGGCATATCCCACGCCGATGGTAGCTTCCATGCTCCAACGTTTTTTCAATATCCACTGATAACCGTAAGAGATACCGGCACCGTAGATTTTACCGTCATACCGGTCGTGTCCCAAACCGAACATATTTAGGTTGCTGATGTCTGCATCGGCATAGTGTCCGTGCAAGCCGAAGAAGCTGCCATTGAACCGTTCGCAGAGCCAGTAACGCAGTTCGGGCTGTACGAGCCAGTGTTTCAATTGCTTGTTATCCGAAAACTTCCAGGGGTTGTAGTTTCCCGAAATGTCGAGGGTTAATTTTTTAGCCAATCCTATTTCAAGTCCCAGATTCGGAGTACTTGTGGCCCAATAGAGGGCATTGGTTTTGATGGCAATTTTGGGTAGATAGGTCTGGTTTTTTTGCTTTTGGGCATTTACCCCTGTGGCAAAAGCGAGCAGAAACCCTACTGCTAAAATCAATTTCATTGTTCTCATTTCCGTTTTGGTATAGGTTTTATTATTTATTTCGGGTATCAACACTTACCGCTACGGATTTGTTTTCAGGAGGAGGATAATAATTTGTCAATGTGCCAATATGCCAATGTGCCAATTGGCTGCGCTGTAGGGTAAGGAATATATTGCAAAACAATTACCATATTCTCCACTTTTATTGGTATATTACACCTCTCTTAATTACTGCATTCTTCAATTATCACATTAATACATTAATACATTAATACATTCTTTAATTGGCATATTGGCACATTGTCCAATTGGCACATTATTAATTGGCACATTATTTTTTTTTGCACACAACAATGGTGACTGCCGTAACGATCAGCATGATTCCGATGGCGCTTGCTACGGTGAATGATTCTTTAAAGGCTACTATGCCGATAATGACTGCCGTCAGAGGTTCCATTGCCCCGAATATGGAGGTGAGGGTAGGGCCGATGTGCTTGATTGCCTTGACCAGTGTGATGTTTGAAATGGCTGTAGCCGGTAATGCTAATCCTAAGATGTACAGCCAGGTAACACCTTCTGTTACCAGCCGGATGCCACTGATGAAACAGCCGCAAATGATGAAGAGAAGCGCTCCTAATCCCATTACATAACAAGTCAGCACAGTCGATTCGATCTGTACTGCACGGCTTTTTCTTACTCCGATAATGTATCCGCCGTAAGAGAATACGGATATACAGGCGGATATGATACCGAGCGTAGTGCTACCGTTGCCATGACCGATGTTTCCCGATGAAAGGAGTATGGCGCCGACGATCGACATCGATATGGCGGTAATGATCCATGCCGATCTCTTTTCATGGAAAAAGAGGATCATGCTCATGGCCACGGCCAATGGGTACATGAAGTGAATGATGGAAGCTACTCCGCTGGCTATGTTTTGATAAGCGATCAAAAGGCTCAGGGAAGTAGCTGCCCGAAACAGACTTAATAGAAAGACGGTTCCGAAATCTTTTTTATTCAATCGGAAGTTACACCCGGACAGCCAGCCGAAAAGTATCAGTGTGAGAGATGCTATTCCCCAACGATAACTCAACACCTCGAAGGAAGAGAAACCGATGTTGAGAAGCATCACGGAAAAGAAAGGCGCCAGTCCGAACGTGGAAGAGGAGACTGCCGCGTACAGGATACCTTTTGTTTTGTTTATTGATTGAAACTGCATGATCTTATATAACTGTAAAAACGTTGCAAAAGTATAAGTTTTGACAGGGATACGGATGATGTTTTCGCTCTTTTTTGCTTTCTCCGGTGAGGTATTCCTATATATTCATTAAATCATTTAAAGATTCGCTCATACTGGGATGTGTGAAGATAAAATCCCGTAAGAACGTATATTCTTGTCCGGTTTTCATAGCGAAAGCTACCAGATTGATTATTTCGCTCGATTCGGGGCCGAACAGGGTACATCCTAAAATCCGGTTGGTATCCGTATCTATGATTACTTTGAACAGGCCGTCGGTCTCTCCCAATGTTTTTGCACGGGGGATGGCCGTTACGGGCAGTTTGTTTACTTTAAAATTCCGGCCGGTTTTCCGGGCTTCTTCTTCACTCATGCCGATGCGTGATAGCGGCGGGTCGATAAATACGGAATAGCTCACCGGATCACGATCATTCAGGGTGCGCTGCTGCTTTCCGAACAAATCTTCGCGAATGATACGGTAGTCGTCCAAAGAGATATAGGTGAATTGTAAACCACCTTTCACGTCACCGATGGCACGGATCTGAGGGTTCGTTGTTTTCAGGAACTCGTCTACTATAATTGCTCCGCGTTCGTTGACTTCTACGCCGGCCGCTTCCAGACGAAGCTCCCGGGTGTTGGGGCGACGTCCGGTTGCCAATAAGATGGCATCTGCATCCAGTACGTGAGTTTCTCCGTTTTCCGCATTCCGGTAAACGACCGTATTGCCTTTTATCTCCTGTACTTTTGCATTCAGGATGAATGATATGCCTTTCTTTTCCAAGGTCTCTTTTACGCTGTCGGCTATATCCCTGTCCTCTCGTGAGATGAACTGCGGATAGCTTTCCAGTACGGTTACTTTGGCGCCGAACGAAGCATACATCGATGCAAATTCCAGACCGATATAACCGCCGCCCACAATTACCAGTCTTTCGGGAAGTTCTTTCATTTCCATAATAGAAGTACTGGTGTATACCGAGGGATTGTCTTTGATCCCTTCGATTGGCGGAATCACTGTCTCCGATCCGGTGTTGATAAAAATTTGCGGAGCTTTGATCCGGAGAACCTCACTGCCGGTTGTTATTTTTACCACCTCTTTGTCTTCAAAGGAACCGGTTCCCGTATATACCGTGATATAAGGGTTATCAGCCAGATTATGATAGTTTTTCTTCCGTAACATCGAAGTAACTTCCTCCTTCCGGGCAATTGCCTGCCGGTAATATTCTCTTTTTTCTTCGAAAGAACTACCGGCAGGAGTCAGTTTGGACAGATGAACCAGTGTCTTGGTCGGAATGCAGCCGATGTTGATACACGTACCTCCGTACATCTTGTCCGAACGTTCGATTACTGCGACTTTCTGTTCGCGTTTTGCCAACTCTGCTGCTAAGGTTTTCCCCCCTTTGCCAAAACCTATGATAATTGCATCAAACTGTTTCATGACTTTGTTTTTTTAATTATGCTGAAAAGTTATTTTTTTAATTGTGCCAAGACCTTTTTTGCCGAATCGGACAGTACTACGATGGCTCCTGCCAGTATGGCCGTGTCTTTGATAACCAGTCTTCCCGCTCCGGTCAACAGGGGAAAACCATGTTCTCCGCTGCCCAAGTCCGGCACCCAGACTTCCGGTGTGGTGACCAGAAACGAAAGTGTCCCTAATGTCATGATGATAGCCAATCCTGCACCTGCCAGTCCTATTTTGGAAGAGAATATCCCTAAAAATGTCAGTATGCCGATACCCATAATTAAGATTCCCAACCCGCGTGAAAAGCCATACGTGTTGTTTTCCTCGTGCCATTTGTGTTTCGCTTCATTGAATTCCCCCTCTTTCAGTTTGTACTCTTTATACTCGGGAGCACTCTTTGTATAGAAGAAACTCATGAAAGGGCTGTTCGCAACAAACGGAACAATGCCTTCGGCTTCATAGTTCCAGAATTTCAGACCACCGATCCAAACGAATATCACTAATATAGCTACACGGATCAGGTTGATACCTAATTTTTGTGTAGATGCCGCTACATTCAGAAATGCAATAAACAACGAATTCAATCTTGTCCTCATCTTAATCTTTTTTATGGGTTAAATTTTATGTTGCAAAGATCGGCTGTTTTTCCGTAGCCGGAAATGGCAATTTTGCAGAATAAATTGGCAATTATTCCTTTTCCTGTTTTTTTATCACAAAGACCGGGAACAGTACGGGTGGGCGACAAGGTGGAAAGGCAGAAATAATACCTAAAAATGGGGATGGATAAAACGGATTTTTTATCTGAACTTTGCGGCCTTAAATAAAATAAGGTGAAATGAAGCGATTATTTCTATTGTGTGTCGTTGCGATGTGTGTGGTATTTTCTTTTCGGGCACAAGGGCAGGAGACGATTTCCATAGGAGAACGTCATACTCTGTTTTCCCGGCTATTGAACGAGGAGAGAGCCTACTGGGTTTATCAACCTGAGAAGCACCCCGGAGAGACGGAACGGAATTACCCGGTTCTTTATCTGTTGGATGGCGATTCTTTCTTTCATACGGTGGTAGGGTTCACCCGTTTCTTTTCTTCTTCCAGAGTCTCTTCGCTGCCTCCTTGCATCGTAGTGGCTGTTTTGAATACAGACCGTACGAGAGATTTGACACCGACCCCTTCGGCTGCCCGTCGCGACGGAACTGTCCGTTCCGGTGATGAACCGAAAGGAGGGGGTGCAGAACAATTCTATCGTTTTCTGGTAGAAGAGTTACGTCCGGCTATCGAAAAAGAATTTCCGGTCGGTGGGCAGAATATGTTGGTAGGCCATTCGTTTGCAGGATTATTTGCTTTGCATGTTTTGTGGAATCATCCGGAATCGTTCGATACTTATATGGCACTCGATCCCAGCTTGTGGTGGGATCAGGGAGCTTTTCTGAAACAGGCCGGTACGCGGGGTGATAAAACGGTTTTTGATGGAAAACAGTTGTATGTTGCTTTTGCCACCCGTCCTCGTACCGAGAGGAATCTGATACATTTTCCGTTGACTGACACCTTTCTGGATACGGTAATTCCGGAGATGGAACGTTGCAACTTGCGTGTTGTTTCAAAGAAATTTCCGGAAGAGACACACGGTACGATTGCTCTTCCGGCAATTTACGACGGTTTGAAATGCTTGTTTGCCCGATGATATTTTTTCTTTTCAATGTGTCAAAATGACAAAGTGATATTCTTGTATCCTCAGAATCCCTTCATTAGGGAGAAGGTTGGGGTAACTGTATAAAATCCCCTTTATTTCCGGTTAGGCTTATTCGGATTGTATCATTTATTGCTGATTGTGTGACAAATGTCTCTTTATTTGAATGTTTAGTGCGTAAATTGTTTCTGAAGAATGTGTTTAGTACGCTTTGGGATATTTGAAGTCAGTGTATCTCCGGTCATCAGTTAGCGCTCCAAAATGTGTTTTAGGGCGGAATTGATTTTTCTCGTAGAGTCTTTCAGTGTTTCCCGTAGAGTTTTACTCCGTTCCTCGTAGAGGAACGGAGTCTATCATGCCGGGATAATGAGCCTGGCATGCCGAGATAAATCACATATTTATCCATATATGACAGAAATATACAGAAAATATCTCATGTAAATTACTTTATTATGCAACCTGTTCTCTATTTTTAATTGTTTTCAGGACTGCTGTGTTAGCGAAAGCGATGATATTGTAGCAAATGGATGCAATAAACGGCATTTGGCTAACTTGCTATTTGCTGTTCGCATACTCGTCCCAAGTTCTGTGTGCAATGGCACCACCGTCACCTTCACGTACGGGCTGTCCCTGTGCGTTATATCCAAGAACCGGTTTGCTTGATTTACCGCTGCTGTTGTCCATCGCCTTTACGAAACTGCTGTCTTTGACAAGTGCCATGATAGCAAATGCGACCACTGTCGGCAGTATGAAATAAATCAACCAGCTTGTTGCAAAAATAAGTGCAATGATCAGGAATCCGATCGACCATATCCCGGGAAAATAGATGATGAGCCACCATGTTTTGAATTTCTTTATCATTTCCCACAGCATTCCTATTGTAGAGGCGATCCAGAGGAGTATCATTAATGGCAGAAGTTTTAGCATGAACGGATATTCCGAGAAATGGGTGAAAAAGTCCGGATTGAATTTCAATGAGCTGACAAGATCCTCGTTGTAGTCTACGTAAAAGATGAATAGTCCTACAAGGGCCGAAACAATCAGATAAATAGCCTTGAAGTAGATTTTATCTCTTTGATAGAAACAGACGTTCTTGCGGATTTTGCTTACAACAAGCCAGTATATGAGTTTCCACAACAGAAAAACAAGAAAGAATGCGCCACCGAAAATAAAAAGTAATGCTAAAACATCTTGCGGTTGATAAAAAACGATGGCCCAGTTATGCTGTAAAGGATTAAACATACCGGCATCGCACCAGCCTTCTCCCACCGTTTTACCGTTTTTTATGGCCTTCACTATTACAGCATGCGAATAATCCGTCTTTTGCATAAATTTCTCACGCGAGAGACTTTTGTCATATCCGCCGACAATCTGTAAGGTGTCTCCCCTGAATATCTGGCAAACCTTGTTCGTGACGTTAAGATCCTGGTCTCTTTTCACTTCGGCTGACGTAGTCAGATAAATGGGAATAGCCGAATCATTGATTTCATTAAGTTCGTCCTTTGTAGATTTCTTCACGGTAACAAAGTCACCGGGCCTGACTCCTTGATAATAGTACAACATGGCCGAATCTTTGGCAGCCCCCTCGGGCATCGCTTCGATCTTTGTAATGTCAATTCCCCTTTGGCAGGAGCATAAAACAGAAATTCCGAGAAAGAATAGAATGACGGCTTTTGCGGTTTGTTTCCGTCGAGTGCTGGATGGTTGTTTCATGGGCGATTAAGATTAATTTGTTGAACAGATGAATATTATTGTGTATATGTAACATAATCACAGAAAGCATCTTCTGATACTTTCATCTTTGGTTAACTCAAAAGGTTTAGTTTAAGTCTCCGGCACAACTATACGTGCATAAAAAGGATCGCATGCCTGTCCTTCATTCAACAAATATATGATTTTTTTAGTAAACCGCCTCAATAACCGTTTAAAAACTTCATTTCCATCCATTCCCGGCTCTCTTTATACCACTTGCAGGCGATACTCATTCGGAGTAATTCCGATAACTTTCTTGAATATCCTGCTCAAATGGTGTGGATATTTAAAGCCTAACTCATAAGCTATTTCGCTGATTGTCTTATTGCTTTCGGCCAACAATTCTTTTACTCTTTCCATGATGGCCAACTGAATATATTCTTGTGCCGATTTTCCGGTTTCCCTTTTCACCAGATCTCCGAAATAGTTCGGAGAAAGATGCATCTGTTCGGCACAATACTGTACGGATGGCAATCCTATGGTAGACGTCTTTTCCGAATCGAAATACTGTTGAAGTATTCGTTCGAAATTGGTAAGCAAGTCGCGATTGACCACTTCGCGGGTCACGAACTGGCGTTCGTAAAAGCGCACGCAATGATTGAGCAAAGTTTCTATGTTGGAAGTGATAATCTGCTTGGTATGCTTGTCGATGGTGTGCTCCAATTCTTCGCGTATCTCGTGAAAACAATTCAGGATGATCCGGCGTTCGCGGTCCGACATGTGGAGGGCTTCGTTAGATTCATAAGAGAAAAAAGTATAGTCTTTTATCCTGCGGGCGAGGGGAGTTCCGTATAGCAAGTCCGCGTGGAACATCAGCACGATGCCTTTGGGATTCACGGTTTCTCCGTCATCATTGATGCCGGCTATTTGCCCCGGAGAGATAAAAACCAGTGTACCGTCTTCATAATCGTATTTATTACGGCCATACTGAAGTGTTCCGCAAGCAAGTTCTTTGTAGAACACACAATAAAAACCGAAGTTCTTCCGGCAATGTCTGATCGATTTTAGGGTAGAAAGATCCGTTACACTGACTAAAGGATGCAGGGTTTTTGTTCCCAATAAATTGTTATAGTCTTGAATGGTTTCCAGTTTTATTATATTCTCCATATCGGTATCTGTTTATTTCATCATTCGGCATCAGTTTACTCCACTGGCATCTGTTTACTCCACTACAAAAATAAGTGTTTTATTTCGGATATTCATATTATGAGCATCATAATCCGTAATTCGTGTTAGCTATTCTGTAATCCATGTTAGAATGCTGATTAGCAGTGATTAATTCGAATGACATATTGTTTTTTGCAGAATCTGTAATTCGGGTATGAATACCGGGGATTTGTCTACAAAGCATGTGGCAGATACCATCTATATTTGCATCAAAATAAGAAATGAAATGAAAAAGTTATTATTGATTCCCATGATGCTGCTGACCGTCCTGTCGATGGCAGCATGCGAGGGCTCCGACGACGAGCCGTTTACACCCGGACAATCCGAAACTCCCGGTCAACCCGAAACTCCCGATGTATCTTCATTGGCTGTAAACATTACGGTCGGTGACCGCACGGTCACCGCAACGATGGAAGATAATGCTGCTGCACGGGATTTCCTCTCGCGTCTGCCGCTTGAAGTGACATTGAACGATTACAACAATGTAACGGAGAAAATTTTCTATCCCTCTCCGGCTCTGACGACCGGGGGCGTTACACGCGGTTGTACTCCTGTGCCCGGCGACATTACCATCTATGTGCCGTGGGGTAATGTCGCTATTTTTTGCAAAAGCTGGTCGCACAGCAACGATTTGATTAAAATAGGTCGTATCGACGGTAGCGGTATCGAGGCTTTGAGCGTGGCCGGAGATGTACCCGTAAAATTTGAAAGGAGATAAGAGATGACTACGAACGAATTCAAGGAATATGTAAAGACCCGCAAGGCACTCGATACGGAGGAGATACACCGCTTTATGGACGATATGAGTAACGAATCGAGACGTATCACTTTCCGGCTGAATACGGCCTACCATACACCGGATGAAGTACGCGGATTGCTCTCCGAGTTATTCGGTTATCGAGTGCCGTCATCGCTGCGGGTATTTCCACCGTTCTATGCCGATTTCGGTAAGAATATCACTGTCGGTGAAGGTGTATTCATTAATGCCTGCTGTCATTTTCAAGATCATGGCGGTGTGACGATCGGTGACGGATGTCAGATCGGGCATAATGTAGTATTTGCCACGTTAAATCATGGTTTGGCTCCGGAAGAGCGTCAAACGACCTATCCTGCACCTATCATTCTCGGCAGAAATGTATGGGTAGGCTCTAACGCCACGATTCTTCAGGGGGTAACCATTGGAGATAATGCCGTCATCGGCGCCGGAGCGGTCGTGACAAAAGATGTGGAGGCAAATACGATAGTAGGCGGTGTTCCTGCAAGATTTATCAAGTCTATAATTGTAAAATGAGCATGAGAGTACTATCACATATGGCATTCGGAAGCCTGTCCGGCCGATGCTGATAACATGGCTTGCTTCTGTACGGAGAAACGATTCGCAAAGGCAGGGAGGTTGCTGAAAAACTTAAAGGGGGGGCAATGATGTCAAGGGAGACTGTTTGTGGTTGGCATGGATGAACGGTGTTCAGAGTATCCCGTTCGATGTTCCATTGGGATAAGACATAAAAAGCTGGTTAATTTGATAGGCCTGATAAGGAAAGTGAAAATAAAAGTTTGAATGGTTTTTACTCTTAAAAATACTTTCTATCTTTGCGGCCGCTATGGTGAAGTATATCTTCTATATGTTGTTGGGGTTATTCCTTATATCAAAAGTGGTATCTGTTTCCGGTGATATAGAGGAATGCGAGACACTGCATGCCATAGTAGACACACAGCATCATCCTGAAAAATGGCATACCTTGTCGGAAAAGTTTCTCAATCACTATGAAGCCGGGATACAATGTGAGTCTTACGATAACCAGACGGATGATGTCAGTATAGGAAATAACTTTTCATTCCGTTGTAATTCTCCCTCCAAGATTTTAAGAAATAATACGGCCTCTATCATTGCCAGAATTGTGAAGTCTCTGAAGATTTTGCTTCCCGAAGAAAAAACAACCTCCTTTTCATTCAGTATCAATCCATTCAATTTCTCTTATAGATATTATATCTATACGCTGAGACGTATTCTTATTTAGTGCTTTCTTATTTAATGCTTTCTTTTTTTTGAAAGTTTCTTCTCTCTTTGTACTTGTTTTTTTATTTAAGTACTGATTAATCATACAAAATGGATTTTTTATTGGATTTTATTCTTCATATCGATCAATATATGATTGATATCGTACAGGAATACCATACCTGGACGTATGTCATTTTATTCCTGATTATTTTTTGTGAAACCGGTCTGGTGGTAATACCTTTTCTGCCGGGTGACTCTCTGCTCTTTGTGGCAGGTGCTATTGCGGCATTGCCCGATACGCCCCTTGATGTGAATATGCTGTTCTTGATTTTGTTTGTTGCCGCAGTTCTGGGTGATTCCTGTAATTATATGATAGGACGCTTCTTTGGGCGGACACTGTTCAGTAATCCCAATTCCAGGATATTCAGGCGAAGCCATCTTGAGAAAACCCATGAGTTTTATAAAAAATATGGCGGAAAGACTATTATTTTTGCACGTTTTGTGCCCATAGTCCGTACGTTTGCTCCGTTTGTGGCAGGAATGGGGAGTATGCATTATTACTATTTCATGCTGTACAATCTGATAGGCGGAGCACTGTGGATTGCCATATTCTGTTACGCAGGATATTTCTTCGGAGATCTTCCTTTCGTACAGGAGAAT
>OHCR01000747.1_pt1 | contig 17136 bp, 9 predicted proteins | sample 1566831 | NCBI WGS metagenome assembly OHCR01 (sample SAMEA3879516, study PRJEB24766) | human gut metagenome | biome: human-associated habitat; feature: feces | place: USA | collected 1985/1987
GCCCGTCGCGGTCTGCACCACGTAGAACATGCCGCCCTCGCGCATAACGACCAACAACAGCAAGGCGTTCATCACGATGGTCTGGATACCGACGGGAAGCGACACGCCTCGCGCCGCGCCGACAGCCTGGATAATAGTCGCAAGGCCCGTAACGCCACCGGCGGCAAGACCGTTGGGAATCAAAAACAGGTCGGTCGCAATAGCGGCCAGAGCGCACCCCAACATAATCTGGGGCAGGTCGTGAAAGAAGTTCATCGAAAGAATGCGCTTGATGTCCAGACGATATGCCATGCTGCCTCCCTCAAAAAAGCGCACCCAAACGGATGCGCTTTGAACTTCTTCTTGTATTCGATTCTACCGATTCGCCGGACAAAAACCAACCCTGCGCAGGGTTTATTCTGGATACAAACCCGTCCAACCGTTGGGCTTGGCATCGGCTTGAAGCCACCCGATGTTTTAGACCTCCGAGCCTTCTGCATCGGCGTTGCCGGTAGCCCAGCGATGGTAGCCAATAACAAACGGGTCCAGGTCGCCATCGTCAAGAACGGCCTCGACATTGCTGGTCTCCACACCCGAGCGCAGATCCTTGACCATCTGGTACGGGTAGAGCACGTAGCTGCGAATCTGGTTGCCAAAACCGATCGTGGTCTTGGGTCCGCGAATCTCATCGAGCGCCTCGGCACGCTTCTCGAGCTCAATCTCGTACAGGCGAGCCTTGAGGATCTGCATGCACGCGGCCTTGTTCTGGATCTGGCTGCGCTCGTTTTGGCAGGTGACCACAATGCCGCTGGGGAAATGCGTCACGCGCACGGCGGAGTCGGTGGTGTTAACGCCCTGGCCGCCCGGGCCGCTCGCGTGGTACACGTCCACGCGGATGTCATCGGGACTGATCTCGATGTCGATATCATCGGGTAGCACGGGGATGACCTCGACGCCGGCAAACGTGGTCTGGCGGCGCTTCTTGTCGTCGGTGGGGCTGATGCGAACCAAGCGGTGGACGCCGGCCTCGGCGCGCAGCATGCCAAATGCGTCCTTGCCCTCGACAGTAAAGGTCGCGCGGTCGATGCCGATGACCTCGGCTGCGGGACAGTCGTTGATGGTGACCTTCCAGCCGCGACGCTGGCAGTACTTCATGTACATCTTAAAGAGCATGAAGGTCCAGTCCTGGGCCTCCAGACCACCCTGTCCGGGCTTGATGGTCACAATGGCATCGCCGTGATCGAACTCACCGGTAAACCAGCTCGAAAGCTCAAGCTCATCGATGGCACGGGCCAGGCGCTCAGCCGTGGCTGTAGCCTCCTCGCGAAGGGCGACGGCGTCGGGGTCATCCCCCATCTCCTCGGCAAGCTCCAGCGCGGCGCGGGCATCGGAAAGCTCGCCGCGCGCGGTGTCCACGGCAGCGATATCTTCCTTGGTACGCGCGATCTCCTCCATGGTGGCACGGGCGGCGTCGGCGTCATCCCAAAAGCCAGGGGCAACACTTTTGGCCTCGAGCTCGGTCACACGGGTACGCTTCTCGTCCAGGTGGAGATACGACTCGACCTCGCCGAGCCGGTCCGCGAACGCGTCCAGCTCGGCGGGCGATATCGTGTTCGCTGTCTGCCATGTTCGTCCTACTGGTTCGCGCCGTGGCACTTCTTGAACTTCTTGCCCGAGCCGCAGGGGCACGGGTCGTTGCGGCCCACGTTGACGTACGGATCGTCGCTCTCGGACTTGCGATAGGTGGTCACCTTGCCACCGTTGTTGACGGCAGCCGGACCACCCTGGACAGCCGTGCGGGCCTGCACCTGCGCCTGCTTGCGCAGCACCGAGTCGCCGTTGTCACCATCGACGTCGGCGGGGCCGGAGAAGCGCGCGCCCTCGAGCGCGGGGTCCTCCTTGTGCTCCACGGCCTGCGGGGCGGCCTTGATCTCGATGCGCAGGACGGTGCGCAGGTAATCCTCGTACATGGTGTCGACGAGCATCTGGAACGCGCCATAAGCCTCGGTCTTGTACTCGACCAGCGGATCGCGCTGACCAAAGCCGCGCAGTCCGATACCGGTCTTGAGGTAGTCCATCTCCTGCAGGTAGTTCATCCAGCGGGTATCGATGACGCGCAGCATGACCTGGGTGTTGAGCTCGCGCATGAGGTCCTCACCCAGGCGCTCGGCCTTCATGTTGTAGCACTTCTCAACGTAGGCCAGGACATCGGCGGCCAGGGCCTCGTAATCCTCGTCGGGGAACTTGGGCGTATCGATATGGCCGGTCAGCTCCACGACCCACTTGCGCAAGCCCTCAAGATCGCGCTCACCATCGTGGCTGTCCTTGGTGCAGAACTCCTGCACGCAGCGGTACACGGTGTCGTGCATGACCTCGGTGATGTGGTCGGTCAGATCCTTGCCGTCCAGAATCTTGTTGCGCTCGGCGTAGATGACCTGGCGCTGCTTGTTCATAACGTCATCGTACTCAAGGACGCTCTTACGCATGGAGAAGTTGATGCTCTCGACCTTATGCTGGGCGCTCTCGACGGCCTTGGAGATGATCTTGTGCTGGATGGGCATGTCGTCGCCCATGTCGGCCGTGACCATCATCTTGGAGACGCGGTCCATCTTGTCGCCGCCGAACAGGCGCATGAGGTCGTCCTCCAGGGAGATGTAGAACCGGGTCTCGCCGGGGTCGCCCTGACGGCCGGCACGGCCGCGGAGCTGGTTGTCGATACGGCGGGAGTCATGGCGCTCGGTGCCGATGATGAACAGGCCGCCGGCGGCGCGGACCTTGTCGGCCTCGCCGGCGATCTCCGCCTTGTGCTGGGCCAGCTTCTCGGCGAACAGCTTCCGGGCGTCCAGGATCTCCTGGTTATCCGTTTCGGCGTAGCCGGTGGCTTCGGCGATGAGCTCGTCGGTGAGGCCGGCCTTGCGGAGGTCGTTCTTGGCCATATACTCGGCGTTGCCGCCCAGCATGATATCGGTACCGCGTCCGGCCATGTTGGTGGCCACGGTGACGGCGCCGAACTGGCCCGCCTGGGCCACGATCTCAGCCTCGCGCTCATGGTTTTTGGCGTTCAGCAGGTTATGCTTGATGCCCTCGCGGGTCAGCATCTTGCCCAGCAGCTCGTTCTTCTCGATGGACACGGTGCCCACCAGCACCGGCTGGCCCTTGGCGTGGCACGCCTTTACCTGCTGGATGACGGCGCGGTACTTGCCGTTCTCGGTCTTGTACACGCTGTCCTCATTGTCGATACGGGCGATGGGGCGGTTGGTGGGGATCTCGATGATGTCCAGCGCGTAAATGGTGGCGAATTCCTCCTCCTCCGTCAGCGCCGTACCGGTCATGCCGGACAGCTTGCGGTAGAGGCGGAAGTAATTTTGGAACGTGATGGTGGCAAGCGTCTTGCTCTCGCGCTGGACGGACAGGTGCTCCTTGGCCTCGATGGCCTGGTGCAGACCCTCGGAGTACCGGCGGCCGAACATCAGGCGGCCGGTGAACTCGTCCACGATGACCACCTCGCCGTCCTTGACCACATAGTCCACATCGCGCTTCATGATGCCGTGGGCCTTGATGGCCTGGTTGATGTGGTGGGCGATGGTGCTGTTTTCCGGGTCGGACAGGTTATCCAGATGGAAGAACTCCTCCGCCTTCTTCACGCCCCGGGCAGTGAGGGTGACGCTGCGGGCTTTCTCGTCCACCACATAGTCGGCGTCGATGTCGGTGGCTTCCTCCTCTTTGTCATCGCTCTCCACCACCACAAACTTCTTCAGCCGGGCGGCGAACATCTCGGCCATGTCGTACAGCTGGGTGGACTTCTCGCCCATACCGGAGATGATCAGGGGGGTACGGGCCTCATCGATCAGAATGGAGTCCACCTCGTCCACGATGGCGAAAGCGTGGCCCCGCTGGACCTGCTCGTTGGCGTACAGGGCCATATTGTCACGCAGGTAGTCGAAGCCCATCTCGTTATTGGTACCGTAGGTGATGTCCGCCTGATAGGCCTTCTGGCGTTCCTCCTTCTTCATGTCGTGGATGATCAGGCCCACGGTAAGGCCCATGAAGCGGTGGACCTTGCCCATCCACTCGGAGTCACGCTTGGCCAGGTAGTCGTTGACAGTGACGATGTGAACGCCCTCACCGGTCAGCGCGTTCAGATAGGCAGGCAGGGTGGCCACCAGCGTTTTGCCCTCGCCGGTCTTCATCTCGGCGATGCGGCCCTGGTGCAGCACGATGCCGCCCACCAGCTGGACGGGATAGGGGCGCATACCCAGCACGCGGTCCGCGGCCTCCCGCACGGCGGCAAAGGCCTCCGGCAGGATGTCGTCCAGCGTCTCACCGTTGGCCAGACGCTCCTTGAACTCCGGGGTCTTGGCCTGAAGCTCGGCGTCGGTCAGCTGCTTGTACTCGTCCTCCAGGGCGGTGATCTTGTCCACAATGGGGTAGATGCTCTTCAGCTCCCGCTGGCTGTAGGTGCCGAAGACCTTGGTAAACAGTCCCATATATTCTGTATCCTTTCTAAGTAAAAAGATAATCGTACATAATTATACCAGTAGAGTATACCACACTCTTTTGTCTAATGCAAAAAGATTTTCTGTGAACAGTTATCGGTCAGTCGTGCCGCTTTGCGGTTGTGCAGCGCGGAAAAGTGTGGTATACTGACGGTACTATCAAAGAGAAGGAGTTTTCGCCATGAAGCTGCGTTTTTACGGCGCTGACCGGTGCGTTACCGGCAGCTGCCATTGTCTGGAGGTCAACGGCAAGCATATCCTGGTGGACTGCGGCCTGCAGCAGGGCCGGGACGAGATCGACAACACCGCGCTGCCCTTTCACCCCGGCAGCATTGATGTGGTGCTGGTGACCCACGCCCATATCGACCACTCCGGCCGCATCCCCATGCTCATCAAAAACGGCTTTCAGGGTAAGATCATTACCACCCGCCTGACCGCCGATCTGCTGGACATTATGCTCCAGGACTCCGCCCATATCCAGGAGCAGGATGCAGAGTACCAGAACCGCAAGAACAAGCGCGCCGGACGTCCGGAGGTAGAGCCGATCTACACCGTGGCCGATGCCCTGCGGGTGCGGGAGTTTATCCAGACCTGCGAATACGGGCAGGACATTCCCGTGGTAGAGGGCGTGACGGCGCAGTTCATCGATGCTGGCCACCTGCTGGGCAGCGCCAGCATCAAGCTCACCTGCCATGAGGGTGATGAAACGCGCACCGTGGTGTTCTCCGGCGATATCGGCAATGTGGATCAGCCCATCATCCGCGATCCCCAGTTCTTCGACAGCGCGGACTATGTGCTCACCGAGTCCACCTACGGCGACCGCAACCACACCGAGGTGTGGAGCTACACCGGCCAGCTGGCGGAGATCATCGACGAGACGCTGGGCAAGGGCGGCAACGTGGTCATCCCCTCCTTCGCCGTGGGCCGCACCCAGGAGCTGCTGTACTTTATCCGCGAGATCAAGGACAAAAATCTGGTCACGTCCGTCAAGGACTTCCCGGTGTACGTGGACAGCCCGCTGGCCAAGAAGGCCACCACGATTTTCTGCGGCGATCTGCGGGGCTATCTGGACGAGGACGCCCTGGCGTTGGTGCAGGACGGCACCCATATGTTCAGCTTCCCCGGCCTGCACCTGACCGAGACGGTGGACGAGTCCAAGCTGCTGAACGTGGACAAGACCCCCAAGGTCATTATCTCCGCATCAGGTATGTGCGACGCGGGCCGTATCCGCCACCATCTGAAGTATAACCTCTGGCGCGCCGACAGCGCCGTGGTGTTCGTGGGATTTCAGTCCCCGGGCACCCTGGGCCGCAACCTGCTGGACGGGGTCGACAGCGTCAAGCTCTTCGGCGAGGATGTGGCCGTCCGGGCCAAGATCGTCAATTTCCCCGGACTCTCCTCTCATGCCGATCACGACCACCTGGTGGACTGGATCAAGCACTTTGATCCGGCGAAGACTACCCATGTGTTCGTGGTCCACGGTGACCGCGAGGTGGCGCCTGTCTACGCCGAGACGGTAAAGGGGCTGGGCTTTGCAGCCCACGCGCCCCAGTACACCGAGGAGTATGACCTGATCGCCGACAAGCAGCTTGCCCCCGGCTACCTGCCGGAGCGCAAGACCCGCGCCTATGAGGGCGCGCCCAAGGCCGCGGCGGCCTACCAGAAGCTGGTCCAGCTGGGCGATATGCTCATCGGCCTCATCCGCCGCAGCAAGGGCCGGGACAACAAGACGCTGGCCGCCTTTGCCGACGCCATCGGCAAGGTCATCAGCAAGTTCGAGTTCTGAGCCGTGCCGGAGAAGAATAAGACCTACCGCGCCCGCATCGAGGGGTATACCTCCGAGGGACTGGGCGTGGCCCGCATCGACGGGCAGGCGGTGTTCGTCCACCGGGCACTGCGGGGCGAGGACTGTGATGTGCTCATCCTGAAAGCGCTGAAAAACGCCGCCTTCGGCAAGGCGGTGCGGGTATACGCGCCCTCGCCCCACCGGGTGGAGCCGGACTGCCCGTACTATGGGCGGTGCGGCGGCTGTGACTTCCGTCACATGGACAGGGAGGAGGAGCTGGAGGCCAAGCGCCAGCGGGTGCAGGACGCCCTGCGCCGCATCGGCGGCAGCGATGTGACAGTGGAGGGTATCCTCTCCGGTGCGCCGCTGCACTACCGCAACAAGAGCCAGTACCCCGTGTCCGCCGATGGGCAGGTGGGGTTCTACAAGGCCCGCAGCCATCAGGTGATCCCGGTGGACTGCTGCCGGATACAGAAGCCCCAGGCCGACGCGGCGGCGGAGGCCCTGCGGCGGTACATCCGGGAATGCGGCGTGCCCTGCTACGATGAAAGGACCCGGCGGGGTCTGGTGCGGCACCTGTATGTCCGAACGAACAGCGCGGGACAGTCATTGGTCTGCGTGCTGGTCAACGGGAGGAAGCTGCCCCGCGAGGACACGCTGGTGTCGCTTGTGCGGCAGGCGCTGCCGAATGCCGTGGGCGTGGTGCTGGGCGTGAACACCCAGCCCACCGGGGCTGTACTGGGCAGTGAATACCGCACCCTGTGGGGCGCGGACGTGCTGGAGGATACCCTGTGCGGCCTGTCCTTCCGGCTGAGCGTGCCGTCCTTTTATCAGGTGAACCATGACATGGCGGAGGTGCTGTACGATACCGCTGTGGACTTCGCGGGACTGACCGGGCACGAGACGGTGCTGGACCTGTACTGCGGCGCGGGCACCATCACCCAGGTGATGGCCCGGCGGGCGGCGAGGGTCATCGGCGCGGAGATCGTGCCGGAGGCCATTGCCGATGCCAAAGAAAACGCAAAACGCAACGGCATCGGAAATGTGGAGTTCCTCTGCGGCGACGCGGCGGACGCGGCGGCGGACTTCGCCGCCCGGGGCCTGCGCCCGGACGTGATATGCGTGGACCCGCCCCGCAAGGGGCTCAGCCCGGAGGTGGTCGCCGCAGCGGCATCGATGGCGCCGCAGCGTATCGTCTACGTCTCCTGTGATCCGGCGACCCTGGCCCGGGATGTGAAGCTGTTTGCACAGGAGGGCTATGCCGCCGTCCGCGCCGCGGCGGTGGATATGTTCCCGGGTACGGCGAATGTGGAGACGGTCGTGCGGCTGGAACGCTGTGTATAACAAAAGAAAACTCGCCCGTGGGGTCTTCCCACGGGCGAGTTTTTCGTTAGAATACAAAGATCCACCGGCAAAACCGGTGGAAAACCCATTGACAATATGGAAAAAAATTGGTATAATGACTTGCTTTATATTGGGAAAGTGGCGGCATAGCCCCACTTTCATCTATGTGCAGTATACCATCTCCGCCGGCAAAGCACAAGGGGTTGTGGTCAAAATGAACCAACAAGCCCGTGCGTATCGCGACGGAGCGCCCCCGCGGCCGCACAGGTCAGCGGCTGCGGGAGGGAAATAAGAACAGAAAGGCGTGATCGTAGAGATGGCGAAAGACAAGTACTACGGCAAGACCCTGCGAAAGAACTTTGCCCGCCACGAGGAAGTCATGGCAATGCCCAACCTGCTGGAGATCCAGAAGAAGTCCTATCAGTGGTTCCTGGATACCGGCCTGCGTGAGGTGTTTGCCGATGTGGCCTCCATCGTGGACTATGCCGGTAATCTGGAGCTGAGCTTCATTGATTACAGTATGGACGAAAAGCCCAAGTACGACGTGGAGGAGTGCAAGGCGCGCGACGCCACGTATGCCGCCCCCATGAAAGTGCTGGTGCGCCTGCACAACAAGGAGACCGGCGAGATCAAGGAGAATGAGATCTTCATGGGCGACTTCCCCCTGATGACCCACGGCGGCACCTTTGTCATCAACGGCGCCGAGCGCGTGGTGGTCAGCCAGATCGTCCGTTCCCCCGGCATCTATTACGGCAAGGAGATCGATCTGAAGACCGATCTGCCGCTGCTGACCAGCACCGTCATCCCTTACCGCGGCGCGTGGCTGGAGTACGAGACCGACACCAGCGAGGTGTTCTGGGTCCGTATCGACAAGAACCGCAAGCTGCCCATCACCTGCCTGATCCGCGCCCTGGGATTGAAGACCGACGCGGAGATCCTGGAGCGCTTCGGCGATGACCGCCGCATCGTGGCTACCCTGGAAAAGGATACCTGCAAGACCTATGAAGAGGCCATGCTGGAGATCTACCGCAAGCTCCGCCCCGGTGAGCCCCCCACGCTGGACTCCGCCGAGACGCTGCTGCAAAACCTGTTCTTTGACCCGCGCCGCTATGACCTGAGCACCGTGGGCCGGTACAAATTCAACAAGAAGCTGACCTTCTGGACCCGCGCCAAGGGCCAGAAGCTGGCCATGCCCGTGGCCGATCCCGCCACCGGCGAGATCCTGTTCGAGGACGGCCATGTGCTCACCGCCGACGACTGCACCCTGATGGACACCGTGGGCGTGCCCGAGATCAGCGTCACGCTGGACAGCGGTGACACCATCCGCATCTTTACCAACAAGATGTGCGATATGCGCCACTATGTGGACTTTGATCCCCGTGAGCTCTGCGGCATCAAGGAGCGCGTGCGCTTTGATGTGCTGCAGGAGCTGCTGGGTAAGTACAGCGGCGACGAGCTGGTGAAGCAGTGCCGCCTCCACGCCGACGATCTGGTGCCCAAGCACATCATCGTGGACGACATCTTCGCGTCCATCAACTACATGAACGCCCTGGCCCACGGTCTGGTGACCAAGGACGATATCGACCACCTGGGCAACCGCCGCCTGCGCTGCGTGGGCGAACTGCTGCAGAACCAGTTCCGCATCGGCTTCAGCCGCATGGAGCGCGTCATCCGTGAGCGCATGACCATCCAGGATCTGGATATCGTCACGCCCCAGAGCCTGATCAACATCCGGCCTGTCACCGCGGCCATCAAGGAGTTCTTCGGCTCCAGCCCCCTGAGCCAGTTCATGGACCAGACCAACCCCCTGGCCGAGCTGACCCACAAGCGGCGTCTGTCCGCCCTGGGCCCCGGCGGTCTGAGCCGTGAGCGCGCCAACATGGAGGTCCGCGACGTCCACTATTCCCACTACGGCCGTATGTGCCCCATCGAGACCCCTGAAGGTCCCAACATCGGCCTGATCTCCTATCTGGCCACGTATGCCCGTATCAACGAATACGGCTTTATCGAGGCGCCCTTCCGCGCCGTGGACCACGAGACGGGTCACGTCTCCGACGACATCACCTACATGACCGCCGACGTGGAGGACCAGTATGTGGTGGGCCAGGCCGCCGAGCCGGTGGACAAGAACGGCTGCCTGACCAACGAGCGTATCACCTGCCGCCACCGCGACGAGATCGTAGAGGTCCCCCGCAGCGGCGTGGACTACATCGATGTCTCTCCCCGCATGATGGTGTCCATCGCCACGGCCATGATCCCCTTCCTGCCCAACGACGACGCCAACCGCGCGCTGATGGGCGCCAACATGCAGCGTCAGGCCGTGCCGCTGCTGAAGCCGGAGGCCCCCATCGTGGGTACCGGCATGGAGCACAAGATCTGCCTGGACTCCGAGGTGGCCGTGCTGGCCGAGGGCGACGGTGTCGTCACCAAGGTGGATGCCACCAACGTCTCCGTCAAGTATGACAGCGGCGAGACGAAGGACTATAAGCTCATCAAGTTCCTGCGCTCCAACCACGGCACCTGTATCAATCAGAAGCCTATCGTCTCTGTGGGCGAGCGTGTCCACGGCGGCGACGATCCCACCGTTCTGGCCGACGGTCCCGCCACTGATCAGGGCGAGATCGCCCTGGGCCGCAATATCCTGGTGGGCTTCATGACCTGGGAGGGCTACAACTACGAGGACGCCGTCCTGCTGAACGAGCGCCTTGTCAAGGAGGACGTCTATACCTCCATTCATATCGAGGAATACGAGATCGATGCCCGCGATACCAAGCTGGGGCCGGAGGAGATCACCCGCGATATCTCCAACGTGGGCGAGGACGCCCTGAAGGACCTGGATGAGCGCGGTATCATCCGCATCGGCGCCGAGGTCCACGCCGGCGACATCCTGGTGGGCAAGGTCACGCCCAAGGGCGAGACGGATCTGACCGCCGAGGAGCGCCTGCTGCGCGCCATTTTCGGCGAGAAGGCCCGCGAGGTCCGCGATACCTCCCTGAAGGTGCCCCACGGCGAAAGCGGCATCGTGGTGGACGCCAAGGTGTTCACCCGCGAGAACGGCGACGAGCTGAGCCCGGGCGTCAACGAGGTCGTCCGTGTCTACATCGCCCAGCGCCGCAAGATCCAGGTGGGCGACAAGATGGCCGGCCGTCACGGCAACAAGGGCGTCGTTTCCCGCGTGCTGCCCCAGGAGGATATGCCCTTCCTGCCCGATGGTACCCCGCTGGATATCGTGCTGAACCCCCTGGGCGTGCCCAGCCGTATGAATATCGGTCAGGTGCTGGAGGTCCATCTGGGCTACGCGGCCAAGACTCTGGGTTGGAAGGTGGCTACTCCCATCTTCGACGGCGCCACCGACAAGGACATTGCGGAGGCGCTGGAGCTGGCCGGCCTGGATCCCGAGGGCAAGAGCTGGCTGTACGACGGCCGTACCGGCGAGCGCTTTGACAACAAGGTCACCGTGGGCTATGTCTACTTCCTGAAGCTGCACCATCTGGTGGATGATAAGATCCACGCCCGTTCCACCGGCCCCTACTCCCTGGTCACCCAGCAGCCTCTGGGCGGCAAGGCGCAGTTCGGCGGCCAACGCTTCGGCGAGATGGAAGTCTGGGCGCTGGAGGCCTACGGCGCCAGCTACACCCTGCAGGAGATCCTGACCGTCAAGTCCGACGATGTGACCGGACGTGTCCGCACCTACGAGTCCATCGTCAAGGGCCACAACGTGCCCACGCCCGGTGTGCCGGAGTCCTTCAAGGTGCTGGTCAAGGAGCTGCAGTCCCTGTGCCTGGATATCCAGGTGCTGGATGCCGACGGCAACCAGATCGAGCTGAAGGAGGACGAGGACGCCCTGGATACCTTCAACCTGGCCCGTATGGATGCCGACAACGAAAGACAGAACCGCTACGCCGACGAGGATGAGCTGGCGGATGCGGGCTTCGACTACGTCGCCGACGAGGAAGTGGACGCTTCCTATGACGACGAAGGCGACGAGTTTTAAGGAAAGGGAGGAGCTGAATTATGAGTTACGCAACCTTTGATGCCATCAAGATCGGCATTGCTTCTCCGGAAATGATCCGCGAGTGGTCCTACGGCGAGGTAAAGAAGCCCGAGACCATCAACTACCGTACTCTGAAGCCCGAGCGCGACGGCCTGTTCTGTGAGCGCATTTTCGGGCCGACGAAGGACTGGGAGTGCCACTGCGGTAAGTATAAGAAGATCCGCTACAAGGGCAAGATCTGCGACCGCTGCGGCGTGGAAGTCACCCGTGCCAAGGTCCGCCGCGAGCGTATGGGCCACATTGAGCTGGCTACCCCCGTCAGTCACATCTGGTACTTCAAGGGTATCCCCTCCCGTATGGGACTGCTGCTGGACATCAGCCCCCGTATCCTGGAGAAGGTGCTGTACTTCGCCGCCTATATCGTCACCGATCCCGGCGAGACGCCTCTGGCCCAGAACCAGATCCTCTCCGAGAAGGAATACCGCGATATGCGCGAGAAGTATGAGGACGACTTCCGCGCCGGCATGGGCGCCGAGGCCGTGAAGGAGCTGCTGCAGCAGATCGATCTGGAGCAGCTGAGCGAGCAGCTGCACGCCGAGCTGAAGACCACCTCCGGCCAGAAAAAGGCCCGCATCGTCAAGCGCCTTGAGGTGGTGGACGCCTTCCGTCTGTCCGGCAACAAGCCGGAGTGGATGGTCATCGATGTGCTGCCCGTCATCCCGCCGGAGATCCGTCCCATGGTGCAGCTGGACGGCGGCCGTTTCGCCACCAGCGACCTGAACGACCTGTACCGCCGGGTCATCAACCGCAACAACCGCCTGAAGCGCCTGATGGAGCTGAAGGCCCCCGATATCATCGTCCGCAACGAGAAGCGTATGCTTCAGGAGGCGGTGGACGCCCTGATCGACAACGGCCGCCGCGGCCGCCCTGTCACCGGCGCCAACAACCGCGCCCTCAAGTCCCTGAGCGATATGCTCAAGGGCAAGCAGGGCCGTTTCCGCCAGAACCTGCTGGGTAAGCGCGTGGACTACTCCGGCCGAAGCGTTATCGTGGTCGGCCCCGAGCTGAAGATCTACCAGTGCGGCGTGCCCAAGGAGATGGCTGTGGAGCTGTTCCGTCCCTTCATTATGAAGAAGCTGGTGGAGGATGGCAGCGCCAACAACATCAAGTCCGCCAAGAAGATGGTGGACAAGGGCCGCACCGAGGTGTGGGACGCGCTGGACGAGATCATCAAGGACCACCCCGTCATGCTGAACCGTGCACCTACGCTGCACCGCCTGGGCATTCAGGCCTTTGAGCCGGTGCTGGTGGAGGGCCGCGCCCTGAAGCTGCATCCCCTGAACTGCACGGCCTTCAACGCCGACTTCGACGGCGACCAGATGGCTATCCACGTTCCTCTGTCCGCCGAAGCACAGGCCGAGGCGCGTCTGCTGATGCTGTCCGCCAACAACCTGCTGCGTCCCCAGGACGGTGGCCCCGTCACCGTGCCTACGCAGGATATGGTGCTGGGCTCCTACTACCTGACCTTCGAGCGCTTCGAAAACGGCTGCTGCCAGATGACCAACGACGAGTACTGGCCCGAGGGCGTGGACTTCGCCCTGGCAGGCAAGACCTACGATGAGCTTACCGAAGAGGAGAAAGCCTCCGTCCACATGAACATCTACCGCGATGAGGACGAGGCGCTGATGGCCTACAACGAGCACATCATCGGTATCCACCAGCCCATCTGGGTCCGCGTGACCAAGGAGCTGAACGGTGTGAAGGTCAGTCATGTGGTCCGCGCCACCGCCGGCCGCATCATCTTCAACCGCAACATCCCCCAGGACCTGGGTTTTGTCAAGCGCTTCAACGAGGACGGTACACCCTCCGACAAGTTCTTTGACTACGAGATCACCGAGACCTGCGGCAAGAAGCTGCTGGGCAAGATCGTCGACAAGACCATCAAGCAGTATGGCTTCACCATCGCTGCCGAGGTGCTGGACAACATCAAGGCCACCGGCTACAAGTACTCTACCCGCGGCTCCATCACCATCTCCATCGCGGATATGACGGTGCCCAAGGCCAAGTACGAGCTGATCGACGAGACCGAAAAGCGCGTGGTGGAGATCGAGGATCAGTACAACATGGGCTTCATCACCGACGAGGAGCGCTACAAGCTGGTGGTCCGCGAGTGGGAAAAGACCACCGCCGACGTTACTGACGCCCTGACCGCCAACATGAACAAGTACAACCCCATCTTCATGATGGCGGACTCCGGCGCCCGTGGTTCCATGAAGCAGATCCGTCAGCTGACCGGTATGCGCGGCCTGATGGCCAACACCGCCGGTAAGACTATCGAGATCCCCATCAAGGCCAACTTCCGCGAGGGCCTGTCCGTGCTGGAGTACTTCACCTCCAGCCGAGGCGCCCGTAAGGGCCTGGCCGATACGGCCCTCCGTACCGCCGACTCCGGCTATCTGACCCGCCGCATGGTGGATGTCTGCCAGGATGTCATCATCCGCGAGGCCGACTGCGGTGTGGAAAAGGGCATCGTGGTGTCTGAGATCAGCGAGGGCGGTCAGGTCATCGAGAAGTTCTCCGAGCGCATCAAGGGCCGCTTCCCGGTCCGCGATATCCTCAAGCCCGGCACCGACGAGGTACTCATCTCCAAGGATCACATGATGACCGAGGACGACGCCGCGCTGATGGAGTCCTTCGATATCCACTCCGCCGAGATCCGCACCGTGCTCACCTGCCGTGCCCACAGCGGTATCTGCGCCAAGTGCTACGGCATGAACCTGGCCACCAGCAAGCCCGTCGGCCCCGGCGAGGCGGTCGGCATCATTGCCGCCCAGTCCATCGGCGAGCCCGGTACCCAGCTGACCATGCGTACCTTCCACACCGGCGGCGTGGCCGGCGGCGACATCACCCAGGGTCTTCCCCGAGTGGAGGAGCTGTTCGAGGCCCGCAAGCCCAAGAAGATGGCCACCATCGCCGAGATCGGCGGCAAGGTCCGCTTCGAGGAGGCTACCAAGGGCAGCCTTCTGAATATCATCATCACCGCCGATGACGGCGATACCCGCACCTACGCGGTGCCCCACACCGGCCTGCTGGTGCAGGACGGCGAGGTCATCGAGAAGGGCCGTCAGCTGCAGGACGGCGCACTGAACCCCCACGATGTGCTGCGTATCCGCGGTGCCTCCGCGGTCCACAACTACCTGATCCAGGAGGTCCTGAAGGTCTACCGTCAGCAGGGCGTGGATATCAACGATAAGCACATCGAGGTCATCGTGCGCCAGATGATGCGTAAGGTCCGCGTGGAGGATGCCAACGACGCCGAGGGGCTGCTCTCCGGCGCTATGGCCGACGTGATGGAGGTGGAGGACGCCAACGCAGCGGTCCGCGCCCGTATCGCCGCCGGCGAGAAGCGTGAGGACGGCGAGGAGCTGCAGGAGGCCACCTACACCCAGCTGCTGATGGGTATCACCAAGGCCTCTCTGGCAACAGACTCCTTCCTGTCCGCCGCCTCGTTCCAGGAGACCACCAAGGTCCTGACCGAGGCCGCCATCAAGGGCAAGGTGGACCACCTGGTGGGCCTGAAGGAGAACGTCATCATCGGCAAGCTCATTCCCGCCGGCGCCGGCCTGACCGCCTATCGCCAGCTGGCGGAGGAGATGGTCCCCGAGACCGAGGCCGAGAAGAAGGACGAGGCCGAGGCCATGCACACGGAGGTCCCCACACCTGTGGAGGCGCCGGCGGACATGGACGAGGCGGAGCTTCCTGAGAGCGACGGTCCCGAGACGGACACCGGCGACGCGCTGTAAGCCGAAACCGAACATCTGAAAGAGGAGGCCCTCCGGCCTCCTCTTTTCACCGGACGCCGGAAGCGCATCCGGGGTAGCTTTTCGTGATATCTTCTGAAATTATCCACGGATTTTCAGTGGAATTCACAAACTTTCCCGCGAAACACACTTGACGCTTCCGCACAGCTATGCTATAATTTCAAATTGCGCGGGAATTGCCCGCGGGATTTGTTATGCGACGACAGGAGGAGAGCGCCTGTGCCCGGAGAACTGACCGCCAAGGGAAAAGTCGTGGGCTTGAAGCAGACCCGTCGTGCCCTTGTCCAGGGTGCTGCCGCCCACGTCTATCTGGCCTGTGACGCCGATCCCCGGCTCACCGATCCCCTGCGCGCCCTGTGCGCGGAAAAGGCCATCCCCTGTGACAGCAGCATGACGCTGCGGCAGTTGGGTACTGCCTGCGGTATCGCCGTGCCTGCCGCCGCTGTGGCCGTCCTGAACGGCTGAATAACGTTCCATCCGGAATAGATCCCCTCTGTTCCGTGGAAAAATAAAGGGACATACGTCCCACAAATCTTACGAAAGGAGAAACCAAATGCCTACTTTTAACCAGCTGGTCAAGCAGGGCCGGAAGAAGAGCACCTACAAGTCCAATTCTCCCGCTATGCAGAAGGGCCTGAATACGCTGAAGAACAAGGAGACCGACCTGAGCTCTCCCCAGAAGCGTGGCGTCTGCACCGCCGTCAGAACTGCGACCCCCAAGAAGCCCAACTCCGCGCTCCGTAAGATCGCCCGTGTGCGTCTGACCAACGGCTACGAAGTCACCGCCTACATCCCCGGCGTGGGTCACTCCCTGCAGGAGCACTCCGTCGTGATGATCCGCGGCGGCCGTGTCAAGGACCTGCCCGGCGTCCGTTACCACATCATCCGTGGTACGCTGGATACCCAGGGTGTGTCCGGCCGTATGCAGGCCCGTTCCAAGTACGGAGCCAAACGTGAAAAAGCAAAGAAGTAATCTCTGCCATTTAATGTGATTAACAAACGATTAGAAGGAGGAAATTAACAATGCCGAGAAAAGGTGCTGTTCCGAAGCGTGACGTACTGCCGGATCCAGTGTATGGAAATAAGACAGTTACACGTTTCATCAATAAAGTTATGCTTGACGGCAAAAAGGGCGTTGCAGAATCCATCGTATATGGAGCCCTTGATATTTGCCGCAGCAAATTTGACAAAGAACCAATCGAGATTTTCGAACAGGCTCTCAATAATGTAATGCCGGTATTGGAAGTACGTGCCCGCCGTGTCGGCGGTGCCAACTACCAGGTGCCGGTTGAAGTTCGCGCAGAACGCCGTCTGACCCTCGGTATCCGCTGGATGGTCAACTATTCCCGTCTGCGCAGCGAACGTACCATGGAGGAACGTCTGGCAGGAGAACTGATGGATGCTTTCAACAATACGGGCGCAGCAGTAAAGAAGAAAGAAGATACACATAAAATGGCTGAAGCCAATAAGGCTTTTGCCCATTATCGCTGGTAATTGATAAGGAGCAAATATCGTGGGCAGAGAATATCCGCTTGAAAAAACAAGAAATATCGGCATCATGGCTCATATTGATGCCGGCAAAACAACCACCACGGAACGTATCCTGTTTTATACCGGCGTAAACCATAAGATCGGCGAAGTTCATGACGGCGCGGCTACCATGGACTGGATGGAGCAGGAGCAGGAACGCGGCATCACGATCACTTCCGCTGCTAC
>OHCR01000754.1_pt1 | contig 17038 bp, 10 predicted proteins | sample 1566831 | NCBI WGS metagenome assembly OHCR01 (sample SAMEA3879516, study PRJEB24766) | human gut metagenome | biome: human-associated habitat; feature: feces | place: USA | collected 1985/1987
CTCCCAGTCCTTTGAAGGTCCGAATATCTTTTCGCAGAACAATCCGTCCTTTTCCGGCTTCTGAGTACGATAGTTTATTGTTTCAGGTCTGGTAACAACGCCGTAAGACCACTCACGGATCTTCTGAGGCGAAGCAAGACCGATCTTGATTGATGCAAACTCATTGAATTCCAACAGCAGTACCCTCTTCCTGTTTAGTTTGAAGCACGGCAGCAGCCGACTTCTATATGAAACGGTCGCAAGGGCGGAGCCTTCCGCCCTTTGACCTCAGCTTATTTAGTTACTGTGCAAAATTATTCACCGTCATTAAGGAACAGATCAGACTCGTCGGAAGCTGCGCTGCCCTCCAGTTCGGAAGTGCCGTTCTCGTCTTCAGCCATGAAGCCCTCGTCGAGATCGCCCTCGTCAACGCCGAAATCGATATGATCTTCGATAGCAGGCTGTGGAACAAGTTCCTCGTCCTCGTCAAACGACTGCTTAAGATCTATTTCCTCGTTATTGATGTTGAGTACCTTGAGATCCAGACCAAGTGACTGAAGCTCCTTAACAAGTACCTTGAACGCCTCAGGAACACCAGGCTTAGGAACATTCTGTCCCTTAACGATAGCCTCGTATGTCTTGACTCTTCCCACAGTATCGTCAGACTTAACTGTAAGGATCTCCTGAAGTGTATAAGCAGCACCGTAAGCTTCGAGCGCCCAAACTTCCATTTCTCCGAATCTCTGACCACCGAACTGAGCCTTACCGCCGAGTGGCTGCTGTGTTACCAGTGAGTAAGGACCAACTGAACGTGCGTGTATCTTATCGTCTACGAGGTGGTGGAGCTTCAGGTAGTACATATAACCGACTGTAACTCTGTTATCGAACTTCTCGCCTGTTCTTCCGTCATAAACAGTGAACTTGCCGTCCTCGCTCATGCTCAGTGCGTTAGGGTTGATGACCTCGTCCATTGTGTGGAGAGTGAACTCATCGTCCTTATGCTCCAGATAATTCTGCTGAGCCATTTTGAAGCATTCTCTGATGTCTGCCTCATGAGCACCGTCGAATACAGGGGTCATTATCTTCCAGCCAAGAGCCTTTGCCGCCATACCAAGATGAACCTCAAGCACCTGACCGATGTTCATACGAGAAGGTACGCCCAATGGGTTAAGACAGATATCAAGCGGAGTACCGTCCTCAAGGAATGGCATATCCTCCTGTGGGAGTATTCTTGAAACGACACCCTTGTTACCGTGACGACCCGCCATCTTATCGCCCACAGAGATCTTTCTCTTCTGTGCGATGTAGCATCTGACGAGCATATTTACTCCAGGAGAAAGCTCGTCGCAGTTCTCTCTTGTGAATATCTTAACATCAATGATAGTACCGGCCTCGCCGTGAGGTACCTTAAGAGAATTATCTCTAACTTCTCTAGCCTTCTCACCGAAGATAGCTCTCAAAAGTCTTTCTTCTGCTGTCAGCTCAGTTTCACCCTTAGGTGTTACCTTACCAACAAGTATATCGCCTGAGCGAACCTCTGCGCCTATTCTGATGATACCGTTCTCGTCCAGATCCTTAAGAGCGTCCTCACCAACGTTAGGGATATCTCTTGTGATCTCCTCAGGTCCGAGCTTTGTATCTCTGGCTTCTGTCTCATACTCTTCAATATGGATAGAAGTGTACTTATCCTGCTTTACAAGGTTTTCGTTCAGAAGAACGGCGTCCTCGTAGTTGTAACCTTCCCAGGTCATGAAGCCGATAAGAGCGTTCTTACCAAGTGAAAGCTCACCGTTTGAGGTAGCAGGGCCGTCACCGATTATCTGATTAGCTTCAATTCTCTCGCCCTTATTGACGATAGGTCTCTGGTTTGTGCAAGTACCTGCGTTTGAACGCTTGAACTTAGTCAGCTCATAAGTTCTGAGCATACCGCTGTCCTCACGGATAACGATCTTGTCAGCGTCAACGCTCTCAACAACACCTGCGTTCTTAGAAACAACAGCAACGCCTGAATCAAGACAAGCTTTGTACTCCATACCAGTACCAACGATAGGAGACTCAGTCTTGAGCAGCGGCACAGCCTGTCTCTGCATGTTTGAACCCATGAGCGCACGGTTAGCGTCATCGTTCTCAAGGAACGGGATACAAGCAGTAGCCACAGAAACTACCATTTTAGGTGAAACGTCCATGAAGTCGATCTTCTCTCTCTCTATCTCGAGGATCTGATCTCTGTATCTGCCGTTTACCTTAGGTCTGGCAAACTTGTTATCCTCAGTAAGAGGCTCGTTTGCCTGAGCGACCATGTAGTTATCTTCAACGTCAGCCGTCATATAAACAACTTCGTCAGTTACAACGCCTGTTTCCTTGTCAATTTTACGATAAGGAGCTTCGATAAAGCCGTACTTGTTGATACGGGCAAATGAAGCAAGATATGAGATAAGACCGATGTTAGGACCTTCAGGAGTTTCAATAGGACACATTCGGCCATAGTGTGTGTAGTGTACGTCACGAACCTCAAATCCTGCACGATCTCTTGAAAGACCGCCCGGACCGAGGGCTGAAAGACGACGTTTGTGGGTAAGCTCTGCAAGTGGGTTACCCTGATCCATGAACTGTGAAAGCGGTGAAGAACCGAAGAATTCTTTAATTGCCGCTGTTACGGGACGGATATTGATGAGTGAGTTAGGCGAAAGCGACTCCATATCCTGTGACTGGGTTGTCATTCTCTCTCTTACTACTCTTTCAAGACGGGAGAAACCGATTCTGAACTGGTTCTGAAGAAGTTCGCCTACGCAGCGGATTCTTCTGTTGCCGAGGTGGTCGATATCATCTGTATTACCGACACCGTGAGCAACACAGTTAAGGTAGTTGATTGTTGCAAAGATATCGTCAACTGTGATGTGGTTAGGAACAAGCTCATCTGCACGGCTTCTGAGCATTTCCTTGAGGTCATCCTCATTCTCGCAGGAATCAAGAATTTCGCAAAGAACATCAAAACGAACATTTTCCTTGATATCACACTCTGCTTCTGCGTCAAAATCAACATAGCAAGCGATGTCAACCATACCGTTTGAAATAACCTTAACGATTGTTTCATCGGCAGCCTTTACATAGGCAATCTTAACACCTGCGTTTTCGATTTCAAAAGCCTTTTCCTTTGTAATTTTTTCATCACGAAGAGCCATAACCTCGCCTGTGCGTGGGTTGGCAATCGGCTCTGCAAGAACCTGACCTTCAAGACGGTTTGCAATACCGAGCTTTTTGTTGTATTTATATCTGCCTACTCTTGACATATCATAACGACCGGGGTCAAAGAACAGGTTGTTTATGTGTGTCTGCGCACTGTCAACTGTCGGAGGCTCAGACGGACGGAGCTTTTTGTAAACCTCGATAAGACCTTCTTCAACATTTGAAGCGGCATCCTTTTCGATAGTAGCTCTCATTCTTTCATCGTCACCGAAATAGTCGAGAATTTCGGCATCCGAGCCAAGACCGAGTGCTCTGATGAATGATGTAACGGGAAGCTTACGGTTCTTATCAATACGAACATAAAAAACATCGTTTACATCGGTTTCATACTCAAGCCATGCACCACGATTCGGGATAACTGTTGTTGAGTACAGTTCCTTACCGGTTTTATCGTGATCCATTTTATAGTAAACGCCCGGGCTTCTTACAAGCTGTGAAACGATAACACGCTCAGCACCGTTGATAACGAATGTGCCGCTTGCGGTCATCAGCGGGAAATCGCCCATAAATACATTGCTCTCTTTGATTTCACCCGTTGACTTGTTCAAAAGTCTTGCGGTTACTCTGAGAGCAGCTGAATATGTTGCATCACGAACCTTACACTCAATTACGCTGTAGTTCGGGTGATCAACATCAAGTGTGTAGTCGATAAAATCGAGAACAAGGTTGTCCTGATAATCGGTAATGCCCGAAACATCTTTAAATACTTCTTTAAGACCTTCGTCAAGCAACCATTTGTATGACGCTTTCTGAATGTCGATAAGATTAGGCATATCAATTACTTCATCGATTTTACCAAAACTCATTCTTTCGGTGTTGCCAAGCTTTACGGGTTTGACATTAACCATAGGCGTATCACTCCTTAAAAAATCTATGAAACGGGGCAAGCGGTACTGAAAATCTGCTCATAAAAAGCTCTTGACACAAAAGGATTTTTGTGATAATATCCCCTTGTCGGATAAAGTTTTTTGCAGATTTTCCCGACCTCTTCGGTACATATCCCCATTATGGTACATTTTATTATTCTATATTGAAATAATCAATAAGTCAAGAGAATTTTCGGATTTTTTTCGGATTTTACTGACTTTTTTATATTTTTACAGGTTTTATTTCCCGAAAAGAATTATTTTTCTTTTCGGGCTATTTTTTACATCCCAATGCAACGCCCGACACGGTGTATGGTTTTAAACAGCGTGGGTAAACCACCATTCACCTATACCGTCAGTCGCAAGGCTACCGTTTGTTTTGGTTGAACAGCCAAAATAAGCAAGCCAATTTTTTGTAAATATTTGTAAATATGAATTTTATATAATAAATGCTTTGGATTAAATCGAACCGATTTTACAATCGTTTCGATTGGCGAACACGGTCCACCACTACAGTATAACAATCGTTTTGCGGAATTTATAAAGCTTGTTTTTAAATATAATTTCTACTATTAGCAACTGGAATCTGAGTGAAAAATTACGGCATAACCGAAATTTAATCGGTTATGCCGTTTTTATGTTTATGTACCTGAACACCCTTATTCTCGTTTTGACTTTAGATAGTTTTCAAAGGCTTCTTTGATAACTGAATGTTTTTCGTCTTTATCTGTATCACTGTTCCAATCTGTTCCATCTGTTGCGTTTTTTATCATATATGAAGTGCTCCACTCCTTAATATCGTGGTCATATATATCATAAGTTATTTTCTCCATTGTACCATCGTCAACATTAAGATAATAACCGCATCCATAATAACCTCCGATTGGGTAATTGATGTAAAATGCCATTTGTTCTCCGTTGGCAAAATTATAAAAGCTGATTTTGTCGATTGAAAATGTTTTTCCGCTATCATCCTTTGTAACATCCCAATTTTCAATATTATCATAAACAAGTTCAATATATTTAGCATCAGCGTCTGTAATCACGACGGAGCTTTCTGTATTTTCTACTTTTCCGCAGGCAGAGGTCAGTAAAATAATAAACATGGCTGTTATTAAAATTATAAGTTTTTTCATTTTGGTTTTACCTCTCCACATCCGCATGTTCCGACATAATTCTGATTTATCTTTCCGCATTTTGGGCATTGCCATTCACCTGTTTGCGGCTTGGTAAAGGTTATTACTTTTGGCGAACTGCAATTCAAACAATATTTAACACTATCTGCATTTAAGCGTCCACATTTAGGGCATTCCCATTGATTAGATGGAAAAAGACATTCTTTGTTATCAATATTATTTGATCGGGAATTTATATTGTTTAAGTACATATCATATGCTTTGTTTGCCGATGAGTTTACTTTTTGAATTGCACATGCAAAAATTACGGCAATTATTTCGAGAAATGCAGCAATCATCATGCCTGTGATATTTTCATCACGGTGATGATCTATATAAGATGATACATTCATTATAAAGACAATTGTTGCAGCAATTTCTAAAATAATGAATAGAACTACATACACCATTCGTTCAGGGTGTTTTGTATGATAGTCATCCATAAATTCTTCTTTACTTTTAATTCGCTCAGTCTTTCTCTCTGTATGCTGTACATTAAAATTCAGATTTGCATTTCGGTTAGAAAAATTATCCGATACAGAATTTCCTATTTGTGCACCGCAGTGCTGGCAAAACACACTTCCCTCATCAATTTGTTTTCCACACTTTTGACAATACATAATTCTCTCCTCAATTCATAATATATTATTTATTGCTTTAATTTGTTTTTCAACAATGTTCAATTAACGATTACAATAAGATTATATACTATAGTATAGGCATTGTCAACACTATAGTGCATATTTTATGCTTTTTATTACATTGTGTGCAAAATAAATGTGTATTAGTATAATTAAAAAGTACCCTAAAGAGCAGGATGAAGCATATGGAACGCACCGAACTTAACAAAAAGATAGGACAAAACATTCGGAAATATCGTTTAAAAATTGATATCAGCCAAGAAAATCTTGCTATGTCGGCAGGTCTGTATCCTGCATATCTCGGCAGACTTGAACGAGGTGAAAAGTGTCCCACAATAGACACACTGTATAAAATATCCTGTGCGCTCGGTATAACAATCAATGAACTTATTTGTTTTGATTCCAAAATCGACTCATCGCCAACTAATAATCAGGCAAAAATGCGAATTGAAGAAGCGTTAAAACAAATTCCTGACACACAACAATTGCGAATTGCAGAAATTGTTGAAAATATCGCAGTCATAATAAAAGAAGAAAAAAATCAGTAGTAGCGGCAGTCAGTGACCACCGCTACAGTATTACAATCGCTTTGTCGAATTTATAAAGTTTGTTTTTAAATATAATTTCTACCGTTACTAACGGGAGAACACGGTTCTCCGCTACAGACGATGCATAACTTTCATCACATCAAAACAATTTTATTAAACATAAAGTTTCATCAAGGCGGGCGTCCAATGAACGCCCCTACAGTTAAACAACAACTTTCATATAAAAATATCGGGTGACAAGGACTTGCAATTTTGCAAATCTGTCACCCGATTTTTATTAAATCAGTCGTATTCTGATTTGAATTGTTTTTCCAGATAATCTTTTATTCGGCTTATGCCTGATGGCATATCAAGGTTGAATAGTACAAATACAAACAACGCAAATATACAACCGCCTAAACCAAGCCAAAATGATTCAACCATATCTGCGGCACAAAAAATAAAGATTACAAGCGACAAAAGCAAAAGGTAATTTCCGGTAGGGCGATACCTATAATTCTATTTCCTTTTTTCGTTTTGAATACTCTTCCGTAAAAATATGGACGCACCGTTGATTGACAACCGTCTCTACTTTCAGTACCAAAATTGTAAAACAGACAAAGCAAATTTTTTCGATGCGACACCCAGTTTATGCCAAGGTCATAGTCCACATACTTTCGCATATATTTTACATTTCTTTTTGAACTGAGTATTCTTTCAATTTCAGCTGTGCTGTAATCTGATTTAATATTTATAAACATAGCTTTGTACTCTTATTTCCCCATATCATCATATCTGTCCAGAAACGAAACTTTGTTATCGCCCTGTTTATATGAAATAATCGTATCGAGATTGACATTTTCAACGCTATGGAAAATGTTGCTTTCAATCTGGGGATTGATTTTCTTCAGATTTGCTATAAGCTGTTTGATTTCCTGTCGTTTTGAGCCTGTGTTGCTGTTCGGGGAACAGGTTGTGCAGGTGTCCGTAAAACGGCACGCACATTGAATGAAATTCAGCTTGTTGTAATCTCGCCAATGCTTGATTTCAGCCTCACGAACGAGGTAAAGAGGACGGATAAGTTCCATTCCCTCATAGTTTGTGCTGTGGAGCTTCGGCATCATCGTCTGAACCTGACCGCCGTAGAGCATACCCATAAGAATAGTTTCTATAACATCGTCATAGTGATGACCGAGTGCGATTTTGTTACAGCCGAGCTGCTTTGCCTTTTTGTAGAGATAACCTCTTCTCATTCTTGCACAAAGGTAGCAGGGATATTTGTCAACATTGTAAACAGAATTAAAAATATCTGTTTCAAAAACAGTTATCGGAATGTTCAGCCTACGGGCGTTGCTCTCGATTACATCACGATTTTCAACGCTGTAGCCCGGGTCCATTACAAGAAAAACAAGCTCAAACGGAAATTTATTGTGCCTTTTCAACTCCTGAAAAAGCTTTGCCATCAGCATTGAATCCTTGCCCCCCGAAATGCAGACAGCAATTTTATCGTTCGGCTCAACAAGCTTGTACTCGATTATCGCCGCAGTAAATCTGCTCCAAATCGTCTTGCTGAACTTTTTGCGGATGCTTTTTTCAACATCGGTTGCATAGTCCTCATTCTCGAATTGACTTCTCAACCAACTGTAATAACCGCCCTCAAGATTCACGGCATTGAATCCGTCATCACGCAGATTTTCTGCAAGCTCGTCACTTATCTGACCGCTTTTGCAACAGAGGACAACAAGCTTGTCTTTTGGCAAAAGTGAATTATCCTCTTTGATTTTTGCAAGCGGAATATTCTTTGCACCGTCAATGTGACCGTATTCAAACGAAATTTCATCTCGGATATCGACAAGAGTATATTCCTCGTCAAGCTTTCTCACCTGTTCTATTGTAATCTGATTGTTTTCCGATTTAAACATTCATAACCCTTCAATCTCTGTTTTTGCTGTTTTTTATTGCAACAATTGTTATATCGTCAAATTGCTCCGCATTTTCGGTAAAGTCCGTCAAAGCGTCATAAACTCCGTCACACACACCTTTTGCAGTCTGTTCGGCATTTTGACAGGCAGACACAAGTCTTTCGTTGCCGAAAAATTCATTATCCGCATTTGTTGCCTCATTCACACCGTCGGTGTAAAGGCAGATTATATCGCCGTTTCCAAATTCAGCGCTGTTCACAACATATCTTGCATCATCAAACACACCGAGCATTATACACGGCTTACATTCCAAAAATTCAGCCTTGCCGTTGCTCACCGCAACAGGCTTGTTATGACCTGCATTTATGTACAAAAAGCTGTCGCTGTTTTTGTCAAAAATCACGGCGAATGCAGTTACAAACATTCCCTCGGGATTTGACGAACAGAGTTCCCTGTTGATTTCTTCAAATGCCCTGTCGGGTTCTGCATTTTCGGTCATTTTTTCGTGGATAAGAGTTTTTGCAAAAGCCATAAACATTGCCGCCGCAACACCCTTGCCCGACACATCACCGACTACGGCACATATTCTGCCGTCAGGCAATGCAAAGCAATCGTAAAAATCGCCGCCTACCTGTCTTGCAGACTCCATTCTTGCCGAAACATCAAAACAATCGGCAAAGATAACATTCTTTTCTCTCGCAATTATTCCGTACTGAATCCGCCTTGCAACCTCAAGCTCGGTTTCATTTTTAGCCTTTTCACTCGCAAGGGCGGAATTTTTTTCAACATAAGTTTCTACATCGTGAGCCATATCGTTGAAATAATCAGCCAAAAGCTGAATTTCATCGTCAGAGCCGAGTTTTATCGGCACAAACGCTTTCTTTGTATTTGTGCCGTCAGCCTTGTCGGAAAAGTATCCTCGAATTTTTTCAAAAATCAAAAGTATCGGATTATACATCTTTTTTCTGACAAACCGCATTACAAGCAAGAATACAATTGCCAGCACAACAAACAACGCAAGAACTCGCATTGCAGTATAGAAAATGATTTCCGTATAAATCTGCGTCAGCGAATAGTCCGCACCGATTAATGCAACAGGCTTGCCGTCCTTGCCTTGAATCGCTGAAAATGCCGTGTAAAAACTGCCGAAGCTGTCGTTCTGATATTCGTAAGCCGTGACAAGGTTAGGATTTTCCCACGCCTCTTTTTCAGCGTCCCACAAGCTGTGATCAACCTCTGCACCTGCACTTCTCACATTTAAAACATTCTCGTTTTCGCTGTCATCATCGGCAACAGTCATAACATATGTAACCTTGTTTTCGTCAAAATTCGGAATGTAAATGTACATATATTCAAGGTGGTTCGTCTGACAAATCCACCTCAAGGTCTTAACGGCTTTCCGATATTCTTCGGAATCGGGATTATCAAGCAATGCGTTTATATCGCAGCGTTCAAAAGTCTCTGTTGCAACCTTTGACGCACTTTCGGTCAGCTGTCGTGTAAACCGCCTTGTGCGCTGAATGTTTTCAATGCAATTGAGCGTACCCGAAACAATCACCGCCAAAATAAACAGCACAAGTATGTGAAAGAAAAGCCTTTTGAAAATCGACTTTTTGACTTTTATTTTGCCGATTGGTTTTTCGGATTTTTTCATTAACAGTCACCGCTTTCTTTCCACACACTTTTTCATCTTGTATTTTAACACGAATGTGCAATAAATGTCCACATTTTTATTCGTACGGTATGTCACCGTTCCCCATTCGTGTCGTAGTGGCGGATAATATCCTCCCGTCTGAAATATAGTCGCAATGCGTTGTACATAAATGTACTGCCTTTTGCTCATTATTTCAAACAGCGCTTTGCTCCCTTTATCCGCCACAGGCGGCGGTCGCAAGGCTACCCCTACAAGTATACATTTACTTTCATATAAAGCAATATAAAGCAAAAATTGCATCAATGCCGTATTCGGGCATCTGATGCAATTCCTTTATCCGAGTATCTTCTCGAATAGATTGCGGTGGCACACCGCCGACCACAATTTTCTATTTTCAATTTTCCATTTTCAATTAACAAAAAACAGCCGACTGCTTTGCAATCGACTGTTTAATAATCGGATTATATATCAATTACCATCTTGCGTCAAGTTCGGCTTTGGTGGCTCTTTTTTTCTTTCTTGCAACATATCTTGAATATCTTGAAAGCTTTCTGTCACGAAGGAAGAATACAAAAGCGATTGCGCCGAGGATAACTGCAACAAGCACAAACCAAAGACCTACATTTGCGGATCTCTGAACTGCGGCAACAAGAGTCGGTGTGCTTGCGGCATTTGACTTTGCAAGAGCCTTGTCGGCAGACTTTACGGACTGAACGGCAACGCTTGACGCTGTGTCCGAATAGTTCTGATTCTTTTCATTTGAAAGAATGAACTGCGACGCACCTGTTGAAGAAGGCATCTCAATCGGAGCGGCTGAAACCGCCGGAGAAACCTCGCCGCTTACAACCTCTGTTTTGGGGTTTGCAACTGCGTTGTCGCTGAACAGTGCGTTGTATGTTTTCTCATCAACAATACCTGTTGAATCGAGTGAATTCTGATTCTGGAAATTTGCAACAGCCTGCGCTGTATATTCACCGTAGTAGCCTGTTGCATCCATTGCAAAGTAGCCGAGCTTTATAAGCTGCTGCTGAATTGCAGTTACTTCATCGTTTTCGTCACCGTTCTGATACTGAACTGCCTCTGTTACAGGCTCTGTTGTCGCCTCTGTGGGAGCAGTTGTTTCTTCTTTGGGCTTGTCCTCAGTCTTTGTTGTTGTATCGGCTTTTGGAGCTTCGGGAGCATTCTCCGAATAAAGTGTATTTCTCGAATCGCCTGCAATACCGTCAACTGTAAGACCTGCGGCTTTCTGGAATGCCTTATAAGCCTCTTCTGTTGCGTCACCGAAGTAACCGTCAACTGCACCGTCATAATAGCCGAGGTCAGCAAGTCTTTGCTGAATCTTCTTTACCTCAGCACCCGATGAACCGTTCTTGTAAACACTCGGTGTGTTGCTTGAAGATGATGAGCTGCCTGATGAACTTGAAGAACCTGATGAGCCTGATGAGCTTGAACCCGACGAACTGCTTGAAGAAGTGTTTGAAGGAGTCTTGCTCGATCTGCCCTGTGAATCAAAGTAATATGTAGTACCGTCAATTGTTCTTGAAGTATTTACAATGTACTCGCCGTTTTCGTAGTAGTAGTAGTTGCCGTTAAAGCTTTCCCAACCGTTTGTTACATATGAAACTGCGGCAAGCTTGAACCAGTATGTCCAATTGTTATAACCGCCGATTGCCTCATAACAAACACCGTATTCATCACCTCTTGCGTCAACCTCCATACCGTTGCCGACATAGACACCGACATGACCGGGACGCCAAAGTCCAAGACCGTGAACATTAGGAATGCCTGCGCTTACCGAACCTGTTTCGGTAGCTGTTTCAAGCTGTGGATTACCGCATCTTTCGCCGCCGGCATATGAATAGATAAGACCTGAACAGTCAACCGCTCCGGGGGTTGAACCGCCGTAAACATATGACCATCCGCTGTTATAGGCATTGAGTGCCCATTCTGCAAGACCTGCACCCGTGCCTTTTGCACCGGCAGAAAATGAAGAACCGAATACGCATACACTTGAAAGTGTGAGAACACTCAGAATAATTGCAGTAATCTTTTTTATTCTCTGCATCGTTAATTACCTCCATTTTTTCAGAGAGTCAAAGCTCTTACAGAAAAATAACGACCGACTCAAAGTACAGTCTGTTTTAATCTGTACGGAAGATTTGACCGAAAAATTGTTACCAAATCTGACAGTAAATTACAAATCAGGTTACACCTTGATAACAATATTGTAACCATTATAACATCACCCTTTTAAAAAATCAACCCCAAAACCCGTATTTTTTGCTAATTCAGAAAATTTGATGCAGTTTCGCTCACAAAATCTTCATTTCAAGCACCAAAATAAAGCGAATTATTACAAAATTTGTAACCTTTTGTAATATTTGCAGAGTACCGTCAACATAAATTTCGCATCAAAAAAGCAACTCCCGCACCAAGCATTGGAGCGGGAGCTGCTTTTATTCGGTTTCCGTAATACAATTATGAAAAAAACAGAGGAGAGAAAATTTCAAAATGAAATTTTGCTGAGTAAAATATGAATTAAAAATACATTTATACGGCATTACTGGTATTCGCAAACACTTGCCCATTTGAGAAGGAACTCTCTCTCTTCGGGTTTGCCCTTAACAGACTGTGATGCGGCTACAATCGGAAGCCAGCGGTCAACATATTGACGGGCTGTGTCGGTCTTTGTGCAGTAAAGCTTCATATACTTTTCTGCAAGCTCTTCCTGATGATTCAAACGGAACAAGAGGTAAGTTCTTGCGGCATCGGCTGAACCGTTACCCTGTGTTGCGTGTGACCAGTCAATAACATACGGTGTACCCGACTCGTCAATGATAACATTACTCGGGTTGAAATCGCCGTGACAAACCTTTGTGTGGTTCGGCATACCGTTAAGACGGGTTTCAAGCTCATATCTTGTTGTTGCGTCAAGGTCGGTTTCGCTGATTTTGCGTTTCATCTTATCCTTGAGTTTGTTAAGCAACGGTGCTTTTTGGCTGAGGATTTTAACCTGAATGTCAACAAAGAGATTTAGGTATTCGTCCTCTTTTTCGGGATGCTCTGCCATAAGCTCCGCAAGAGTTTTGCCCTCGATGAAGGTGGAGATGATTGCCCATTTTCCGTCAATCTTTGTAACCTCTTCAATTTTCGGAATATTGAGTCCTGTTTCCTCAACTCTTGCCTGATTAAGAGCCTCGTTAAGAATATCTGATTTCGGATAACACTCGTCAAAAACCTTGGCTGCAAGCGCACCGTCTTTATAAACTACCTTGTTCTCTCTTTTTGCAAGAACTGTATCTAATTTCATAATAAAGCCCCTTTCGCTTTAAAATATTAAAAATTCATCAAGCAATCTTTCATTGCTTCGGTTATATTATACAACAATTTCAGGGGTTAGTACAGTGTAAAAATAACAAAATAATTTTAATTTTCTTTGTGCATTTAGCAAATACAAATAAAATATTTTTTACCTTTCAAACAAAAAGAGCAAGATATTTTATGCGAAGTGCATAAAAATTTGTTAAACTTTTAACTAAATATTTGTGAAATTTTTAACATTCTTTTGTGCATTGTGCATAATAGTTTGTAATATTAAAAGCGCATTACGCCCGAGCGGAAGTTTATTTAAATTGGAAATGGAAAATTGCGGTATTATCCATATACAACAAAACACCCTGCCACGGGGGCAGGGTGTTTTATAATTATGCATTACGAGATAGATTAAACAGTCTCGCTGTTGTTGCCATAGTAAGCATTGAGGTACATCTGCTTGATTTCCTTGAAGAGCGGATATCTTGGGTTTGCACCTGTGCACTGGTCATCAAATGCCTGCTCTGTCATAGCGTCAAGACGGTTGAGGAAGTCCTCTTCGTCCGGAACATAATCCTTGATAGAGTTCTTGATGCCAACTCTTGCCTTGAGGTCGTTAACAGCCTTGATAAGGTTTTCAACGCTCTCTGTATCGTTCTTGCCGCCGAGGCCGAGGTAACGAGCTACTTCAGCATAACGAGCAAGTGTGTGCGGGTGATCATACTGTGGGAATGTACCCATCTTAGCAGGAACTTCTGCTGAGTTGAATCTGATTACCTGCTCAAGCATAAGTGCGTTAGCAATACCGTGCGGTACATGATGGAAAGCACCAAGCTTATGAGCCATTGAGTGACAAACACCGAGGAATGCGTTAGCGAATGCCATACCTGCCATTGTAGCAGCGTGAGCAACCTTCTCACGAGCAACAGGCTCGTTCATACCGTTGTCATAGCAAGCAGGGAGATACTCGAAGATAAGCTTGAGTGAACGGAGTGCAAGACCGTCTGTGAAATCTGTAGCCATCATTGAAGCATAAGCCTCAAGTGCGTGAGAAACAGCGTCGATACCTGATGCAGCTGTAAGTCCCTTAGGACCGCTCATCATGTTGTTAGCATCAACGATTGCCATTTTAGGCATAAGCTGATAGTCAGCAAGCGGATACTTAACGCCTGTATTCTGGTCTGTGATAACTGCGAAAGGAGTAACCTCAGAACCTGTACCTGATGATGTTGGGATAGCAATGAAGTATGCCTTCTCACCCATCTTCGGGAATGTGTAAACTCTCTTACGGATATCGCAGAAACGCATAGCCATATCCTGGAAGTCAACTTCCGGATGCTCATAGAGAACCCACATAATCTTGCCGGCATCCATTGCTGAACCGCCGCCGAGTGCGATAATGCAGTCAGGCTCAAACTTACGCATAGCCTCTGCACCCTTCTGAGCTGAAATAAGTGATGGGTCAGGCTCAACATCTGCGAATGTTGTATATGTGATGCCCATTTCATCGAGCTTGTCTGTGATTGGCTTTGTGTAGCCATTCTTGTAAAGGAATGAGTCAGTAACGATGAATGCTCTCTTCTTACCCATTACATCCTTGAGTTCCTGAAGAGCTACAGGCATACAGCCCCTCTTGATATAAACCTTTTCAGGTGCTCTGAACCAAAGCATATTTTCTCTCCTCTCGGCAACTGTCTTAATATTGATAAGGTGCTTGCAACCAACATTCTCAGAAACAGAGTTGCCGCCCCATGAACCACAGCCGAGTGTGAGTGAAGGAGTAAGCTTGAAGTTGTAAAGGTCACCGATACCACCCTGTGAAGAAGGTGTGTTAACAAGGATACGGCAAGTTTTCATTCTTGATGCGAACTCGTCAATCTTTGCTCTTTCGTTTACAGCGTCAACATAAAGTGAAGATGTGTGACCGTAACCGCCGTCAGCAATAAGATGCTCAGCCTTTGCAATAGCATCTTCAAAATCTTCAGCCTTGTACATAGCGAGTACAGGAGAAAGCTTCTCGTGAGCAAACTCTTCGCTGATGTCAACTGATTCTACCTCACCGATAAGAACCTTTGTTTCCTCAGGAATTGTTACACCTGCAAGAGCTGCGATTGTAACAGGCTTCTGACCAACAATCTTAGCGTTAAGAGCGCCGTTGATGATGATAGTCTTTCTAACCTTCTCTGTCTCTTCCTCGTTAAGGAAGTAGCAGCCACGAGCCTTGAATTCCTTCTTAACTTTGCTGTAAATCTTCTTTTCAACGATAACAGACTGCTCTGAAGCACAGATCATACCGTTATCAAATGTCTTTGAGTGGATAATTGAGTTAACTGCGAGTAAAATGTCAGCTGTTTCATCAATGATAGCAGGTGTGTTACCGGCACCAACACCGAGAGCTGGTGTACCAGATGAGTAAGCAGCCTTTACCATTCCAGGACCGCCTGTAGCGAGGATTGTGTCAGACTCTCTCATGATCATATTTGTGAGTTCGAGAGAAGGAACATCGATCCAACCGATGATACCCTTTGGAGCACCTGCTGCAACAGCTGCATCATAAACGATCTTAGCAGCAGCGATAGTTGACTTCTTTGCTCTTGGGTGTGGTGAGATTATGATACCATTTCTTGTCTTAAGACAGATAAGTGTCTTGAATATAGCAGTAGAAGTTGGGTTTGTTGTTGGGATAACAGCAGCGATAAGACCGATAGGCTCGTAAATTCTCATTGTGCCGTAAGCCTTATTTTCCTCAAAAACGCCACAAGTCTGAACATTCTTGTACTTATTGTAGATGTGCTCAGCAGCATAGTTGTTCTTGATAACCTTGTCTTCCACGATACCCATGCCTGTTTCCTCAACAGCCATCTTTGCAAGTGGGATTCTTGCCTTGTTAGCAGCGATAGCGGCAGCCTTGAAGATCTTGTCTACCTGCTCCTGTGTATAGGTGGCGAAAAGTTTCTGTGCTTCTTTCATCGCAGCGATCTTTGCTTCCAGTGCTTCCGGAGTATCAATGATTGCCGGGATGTGGGTTTCTTTCTTTGCCATTTGTTATGATATGAGCCTTATTCTTTAGTCCGATAAACAATTCCGTCAATTTATTAACGTTAATTATTTATCAATGATTGATATGCGCTTATTATACGGGTTCGTTAATCATTTGTCAATCTGTATTTTGTTAAAATTTCAAACAAATTGTTTCTTACATTTTCGCCATTAATCAGCATTTTATACAATCCGTATTTTCATCATTCCTCTTAATTCCCAGGCAAAAAATTTGATATACACCTGTTTTCAAAGTCTGTTTCCTCGATTTCATGCTCATAAGATTGTGATTTTCATAACAAAATTTTCTATTTTTTCCTGTCATATTTCTCCACCCCTTTTCATAGATTAAATGATGGGAAACAGAAATCCAAATCAAGATTCCCGCACACGGGTTGCATTCCAGCTAACGCTGGCAACGCGACTGTTTAACTTTGATTTAACGCAAATCACGTACAGATTTATTACTGGAGGAGTATTCTAATGGGAACGGGAAATGCATTACGGGCAACAGAAACATTTACACTGATACAATTAGAGGAAGAAAGACAGAAATTGAAAAAGAAAGAACTTCTTAAGAGCATGCTGACCGACAGTGAATTTAGCATTAAAGGACAATGTGCCATCAATCTTATGATGACCAAACTCGACATCATCAACACATTTCTGCTGATGAA
>OHCR01000773.1_pt1 | contig 16736 bp, 8 predicted proteins | sample 1566831 | NCBI WGS metagenome assembly OHCR01 (sample SAMEA3879516, study PRJEB24766) | human gut metagenome | biome: human-associated habitat; feature: feces | place: USA | collected 1985/1987
CGGATAGAAACGACGGAACTGTGCCATTGAATTAAAAGTGATGTGGCTGCTGCAACGCATGATTTCCGGAAAATCCTGTTCCGTATACGCAGGAGAATAAGTATGGGCTTTACTTCCAAATTCTTCCAATGCCAGACGCGCTTCATACACAGAACTTGCTGTGGAATGCTCCACGTATTCGCGGAATATCGGAAATGAACGCCACATGGCGAATGACTTGAAGGCGAGAATAATCTCTACTCCTGCCCTGTCGGCTACGCTTTTTATCAGACACAGGTTCTTTCGCAAGAGTTCTTCCTCCATAATATAGCAAGGAGAAGGAAATTGGGTGAAATCTATCATATATAAATTTATTATCTAAAATAACGCCTTACGGACGTGCCTGCAAAAATACAAATTCAAAAGCAAAGAGAGATTCTTTTATTTTTAATTAAGATATTGAGTTTCGAAAACTTTTTCTTATTTTTAGACCTTTATATTATAGATGTAGTTGTTTCATCCTAAATACCCGATTGATTATGAATAAAGATTTAAGAAAAGTGGTGATTCTCCTGGCGCATCCCAATATGAAGGAATCACAAGCAAACAAAGCACTGATTGATGCTGTGAGTGATATTGAAGGCGTAGCAGTATTCAATCTTTACGACCAGCAAGGCGCTTCTTTTGATGTTGACGAATGGAGCAAAATCATTTCCGATGCTTCCGCCCTCATTTATCAATTTCCCTTTCATTGGATGGCTGCGCCGTCATTGCTCAAAAAATGGCAGGACGAAGTATTCACCTTCCTTTCCAAGACTCCGGCAGTAGCCGGGAAACCATTGACAGTAGTAACCACCACAGGTTCCGAATATGAAGCATACCGTAGCGGAGGCAGAAACCGCTTCACAGTGGATGAGCTTTTACGTCCTTATCAGGTTAGTGCCATTCATTCGGGGATGTCGTGGCAAACGCCTGTTGTTGTTTACGGAATGGGAACCGCAGATGCGGGAAAGAACATCGCTGAGGGAGCCAACTTGTATAAGCAACGGGTAGAAATGCTGATCGGCAGCAGCAATGCAGGAAATAACTGGTGAATTATCTCCTATACCTTATTTCGATTAGCTATTAGCAAAAACAAATTAGCTATTAGCTAATCGAAATATGCTAATAGCTAATTTATTTCTTCAAGGCTTCTTCACCATCATCTTCTTTTTATTCAAAGTCAGTACCGGCAAGAAAATAAACACGCCGATCACGGACATTACCAATCCACCGATAGTACCTGCAGCCAAAGGAAACCAGAAACCTTCTTTCTCTGCTCCCACCATAAAGGGGATAAAGCCAAGGATGGTAGAAACAACCGTCAGAAAAATGGGGATCACTTTCGTATTCCATGCCTTCACGTAAGCACGAAGAGAAGAAAGGCAGGGAAAGCGTTTTCGAATCGCATTGTACTCATTTAAAATATAAATACTGGCATTCACTGTGATACCGCAGAGCAGAATGAACGAAGCGAAACCACCCTGGTCAAAGTTCAACTTGAACCAGTAGAACGTCAGAAACACACCGATATAAGAGATCGGAATGACAAAGATGATCGCTAACGGCTGTTTCAACGAATTGAACAGAATGCTTGTAATAAAGAAAATGATAGCAATCACAATCAGGAGCAAGCGATACTGTTTGTTGGCACCTCCACCCCATGACCAGTTATTACTTTCCGCTTCCGCCTTATATCCCATCGGGAGAAGTTCATTAAACTCTTCCAGGTCTTTTTTCAGCAACTTATTTCCCTGTTCCGACGCACCGATATACTCATATTGCAAGCATAAGCGGTATTGTTGATTCTCCTTCGCCACTTCCTGCGGCATCTGTCCCTTCTCTACCTTAGCCAGTTCCGCCAGTTTATACTCTTTATCGCCTACACAGAAAGGATAATACTGCATGGCCCATATATCCCGCTGATCCGACTGGCGGGAAGAGAGTTTGATTTTTTCCGTTCCATCTTCGGTAACAACGGAACCGATTTCCTGATTCCGCCCATATATGGGACGAATAGCAGCAAACAGTTCTCCGGCTCCGATCCCCGCTCCGATCATCCGTTGTTTATCCAGCTCAAAATAAAACTCCTGATAATCATCCTTCCACCACGAGAAATTAGAACCGACCGTAACTTCCCTGATACGGCGATGAGACAATAAGACCTCTTTCAGTTTTGTAGCCCAGCTATAAAGTTCATCATAATTATATCCGTACATTTTCACCCGGAATGATCCCGCGTTCTCGCGTACACTATTACTGAATCCCTGATCCTGTAATCCATAGATACTCCAATCTCCTCCCCCCAACTGGAGAGCTTTACTGATCATGTTAGCTTTCAGCGTATATGGGAACCCGCTTTTCTGATTTTCCTTTGTGAAACGAATGCTGATAGATGCCCTGCGGGCGCTTTCTACCGATGTCTGAAACTGCTTGATCTCCTTGAACTCGCTCAGATAAGTTTCCATTCGCTTGATCAGTGTATTCATCTGTTCAAGCGTACTGCCGTTCGGTAAATTGGCGTTGGCATAAAGCACCACCTCCTCATTCCGGGTAAAGTAGCTCCCTTCATACACCTTTTGCACAAATAGCCTCAGACTTCCTCCCAACGCTTTATCCACTATCGGTTTCACCTTTTCCTTATAGGTAGGAGTCCCCAGTGTCTTATTATAAATCTCTGCCCATTTGCCATCCCCATCCATCTTTTCCGGCAACAGAAAGACCGGTAATCCGAATGCCAGCAACAGCAACAGACAAACCGCTACTCTCCAGCGGCAAAGCCTCTGTATCAGCCACCTGTAGAAATGACTGAAATAGACCGGCCCCCTTCGCATCTTCGAACGCAGCCATCCTAAGAAACGGGTATTCCCCATTTTCCATTTTCTCTTCACTCCGGTCAGAGAAGACTTCCTGCGTCGTTTCAACCCGATTTTGTCAATCAAAGAAGGTACAAAGAACAGAGCAACCAATAATGAAACTCCCAGATTAATCATCACCACTGCGGCAAAATCCTGCAGATTCAGACGAATCCTCTCGTCCAGAAAGAAGATGATGACCAACGCTCCCATTGTTGTCAGTGTAGCCGCCAATACAGACATGAACGCCTTCCGGTTTTTACATCGAAGATAATGATCACTCATCACAATCGTATTATCAATCACCAGGTTCAGTGAAACCGTGATGCCCGCCAAAGAATATAACTGCATTTCCAGCCCGAAGACATAATAAAAGATAACGGCTATTGCCATATTCACGGTCAGACTGGTGACAATCAAAAACAGATATTTGGGGCTGAAAGTAATCAGCAGTACAAACAAGAGCAGGATAGCCACCGTCACTCCCGTACGCAAATAAATCTTGTTCAGCTCGTCATGTATAAACTCTGTAGTATCATAACTGGTATGAATCTCGTATCCCGCCGGAAGCGACAGTCTGATATCATCCATACACGCCTGTACTTTTTTACTCAGTTCCAGCTGATTAGCCGCCTCTTCAGCGACAACAGACAGATAAATCGAATTCAGCCCATTGATCCGGTAATAGCTCTGAGGCTGCTCTTCCATACGGACGACCTTCACCAGTTCGTCCAAGCGGATGATTCTCCCATCCTTCACTTTCACCTGTATCTGCCCGGCGTCAAACTCCCGGTTATCATGTTCGGGCATCAGCACCAACCGAATCCATTCCTTGCCCGAAGCCGCCTGTTCCACATCATAAGTCCCCAGAAACTCTTTCTGATAATGCAGACCGACTGCCTGACTAATTTCATCCGTACTCACCCCCAACGCACGCAACTGCTCATAATCATACTCCAAACGCCATTCCATCGGTGTGGCTCCGCTGACGTTTATCTTATAGATTCCCGGAAGCTGCGCAAGACGTGTCTTTATATGTTCCTCCGCATACTTCTGAATCAGACTGGGAGTGGCAGGCGCATTAATCGTGAATGCGATAAAAGGTCCCTGACTTTTCTGCTCCGGACTTGCCATCTGAATGTACGGGTAACTAACTCCCGCCGGCAATTCCGGCCAAGTCTGACGAATGATGGTCGAAGCCTCAAAACGTGCGACAGCCGCATCTGCATGCTTGTCCAGACTCACATTTATACTTCCCCAGCCATTGCCGGAAGTCGAAGATATGCTTTGTATTCCCTTGACACGGGCAAGCATCGCCTCCAGTTTGCTGGTAGCCGTCATCTCCACGACACGCGCCGAAGTCCCTCCCATGCCGAACCATACAGAAAATCCGGGTAAGGTCCGTGACGGATTCAGCTTCACCGGCAGCAACGGAACAAGTGCCAGCCCGACCAACGCCACGCTGATAAAAGCGACAATGAGCGTAAAAGCGGAAGCTTTTGATGACTTCTTTATTGGAGAATTTATTTTTTCCACTATCAATTATTATATAATTTAACTCTCATAAGCTGTACACCCCGCATGGCTTGGGGGTGACTAAAAAGTCGGTCTCAATTTCTGTTAGTACTGATTTATCAATCAAAATCTAACTTCGATTCCTCACTGTTATCTGATCAGTCTTCCTCCATTAAAGTCGAAACGATCCGAAAGAGAAAGCTTCGTAGCAAAATCGAATAAAGTCAGACGACGTATTTTATAATAATTCAGCCAGTAGTTCTGCAAGGCAGAAATGTAGTTGCGCTGCGCCTCCTGCTGCCTGTTGAGCGAAAGCGTCAGACTATTAATATCCGCTTTACCGATAATAAAACGTTGCCTTGTCTCATTATAAGCCAGTATCGCCAGGTCCAGCGCTTCTTCCGCACTGGCAATCAACTGCTGCTGGATATTAAAATCACTCACCGTCATGATGACTTCCTCCTCAATACTGATCTCATCCTGACGTGCCGAAATCTTCACTACATTCAGATTATTCCGTGCCATGTTGTATTTGCCCTTACGAACGCCCCAGTCCAGCAGCGGAATCGATACGCTGACCGCTACCAAGTCCTGCTGCATCGGTTTATGATACACATCTCCGAAGTTTTCCGCCACCTGGTTGAAACCGATACTGGCATTCACGCTGGCATTGAAACGGGATTCCTTCTTTGTTCTGTCCACATTCCGCTCCGCTTCCAGTACATTCTGCTTCAGTTCCAGCAACTGCGGATTATTGCTCCTTCCCCATCTCAAAGCCTCATCCACCGGAATCTCCATCATACTTGGGCGTGAAGGAAGCTCCAGTTCGATCTGAGTATTCTTATCCAGATTCAGAAAAGATGCCAGTGAGAACATTGCCCGTTTCAAGGCGCTTGCCCTATTCTGCAATGTATTCTGTGCATTCACTTTATCCAGCTTTAAAGTCAGCAGGTCCGCCTGTGAAATAGCGGCGATCCGGTGCCGTTGCTGTCCGATGCGGTACAAAGTATCCGTAGATGCGAGGTTCTCCTTTGCCAGTTTGTATTCCGCCTGCGCCATTGCCAGCGAAAAGAAATAATTCGTCGCCGTCTCCGAAACCTTTTCCACATTATAAAGAAATTCCTTTTTCACACGCTCGTATTTCAGCGGTTCGATCTTCCGGTCCCATTTGAAAGGGTTATACCCGACCAGGCTCTGCGAATAACCAAGCCGTATCGGGACGCTGGTAAACTGCGTCGCACTATTATCCCCGAAATTACGCATATAGGCAAGGTTCGACTCCAGATAGAACGTACCGCCGGTCAGGTCCAGATTCTGACGGACACTTAATCCTCCATAGGCATAGTATGACTGTTGCGTACGGTAGACGTCCAGGTCCTGTCCCGAATCATAACGTTTCGTGATATCCCGGTTATATTGTGCCGGAGTAAGGTCCATTGTCAGACTCGGCAAACGGTTTGCCCGGTACGTCCGGTATTCCCAATAACCGGACAGGTACATATTTTGTGTGCGGAATGACTCCAGCGAGCTGTCGTTAGCTAAAGCGATGGTCTGGTTCAAGTCCAGCACCAGACGTTTCTGGGCATATACTGAAGAGAAACAGATCCCCGATGCTGCCATCAATACAAAAAGAACGGATGATTTCTTCATAATTCAACATGTTTTTCATTTGGTTTGTGATTCCCGCTTTTTCCCCGATAGATAAACCAGTAAAGCAGCGGTATGATAAAGAGGCTGACCGCCGTACCGATGGACATCGTGCCTATCATGGCGATAGACAACGGCTTTTGCAGTTCCGATCCCATATCCGAGGAGAACAGCAACGGCACCATGGCAAAAATGGTCGTCAGCGAAGTCATGATAATCGGACGCAGACGCCTGCGGCCTGCTTCATGAATAGCTTCCAGCAAAGGAACGCCTGCCTTGCGCAGTTCATTGATCGCATCCAGTTTCAGGATAGAGTCATTGATTACAATACCACAGGTCACAATCAGACCGATGGCAGACATCAGATTCAGCGTATGCCCGCATATCCAGAGCAAGAGTAAAGCAAATGCCACATCAATCGGGATTTCCGCCAGTACCAGCAACGGCTGCAGAAAACTCTCGAACTGTGCGGCAAGAATGAAATACATCAGCAGCAGTGAGATCAACAGGATCACGACCAGTTCATCCAGCATCTCCTTGTTGGAGAAGATACTGCCGGAGAAGCCCGTATCCCAGTCCCCTGTTTCCTCCGCCACCTGTTTCACTTCACGCATCAGCCGGTTCGCATCCTGCACGCCGTAAAAGTCGAACGGGACATACTCGCCATTACGTCCGGAAGTAATACTTTTCAAGTCTTCGGCGGGAGCTACGTTGATCAATTCCCGAAGCGGGATAAAATCGACATTCCCACGGTTGTCCGGTTGCGTCTGCACCAGTGTTTCCTGCAACACCTCGTTCACAGTCTTTTCATCCCCGGCAATGTTGATCGGCAAATATTGCTGATAAGAGTGCAGCATCGTCACACTGTTTTCCCGGAAAGCCGTTTTCAGTACCCGATACAGTTCGTTGTAGGAAACACGGTAGAGCAAGAGTTTCTCTTTACTGATACTCAGATTCAACTGGTTTTCGAAGGCGATACCTGTCGGATTGATTCCGGTTTTTCGTCCCAGTTCCTGTTCCACGCTGCGGATTGCTTCCGCTTTGGGGGCTTCCGCTTTATTACGGGTGTAAAATTCCGCCACCACATCCGGTTCACCCGTCACAAAGAGTTTCTCAAAGACCGTTTCCGGCGGAGAGAAAGAGATGACAGAGAGTGGATAACGTTCCTTCAGTTTCCGGTATACCGTCTGTTCCAAAGGAGCAATAGCGTCGGAAGTCTCCGTACGGAAATAAAGTTCCGCTTCGGAAGAAGACAGTTCCCGTTCCCGATTGAGGATGAAGTCCTGTCTGCCGATAGAGGCTGTTTGCTCCAGTACTTCATCTTTCAGTTCCTTGAAAAGTTCATCCACCCGTCGTTTGTTTTCATCCACATGGATATTCTCATTCCATTCTATCCGGGCGATCAGTTCATTCTCCTCGATATCGGGCATCCGTTCTTTGTCTATAAAGAAAAAGAAGAATATGCAAAGCGGAATGGAAATCACACAGAACAGTACACTGAACGTTTTATGGCGGAATACCCAGTCGACACCCGCATCATAGAATCGGTCTAGCGTGTGGTCCTTGATCGGGTTATTAATTTTGAATGAAAGCCACTTCCATTTCCGGGTGCGGACACCTGTCCGGTAAACCAGCAGATAAAGTACGGGAAGCAGCATGATACCGGTGAGATAAGACACCATTAGTCCTACAGTGACAGAAAAAGCCTGATCAAAGAAAATAGCGCCTGCAATACCGCTCATAAAAATCAACGGGGCAAAGACAGCAATAGTCGTCAGAGAAGAACTCAGCATGGGGGTGACCACTTCACTGGTTCCCGTCACACAGGCACGGCGCAAGGAGTATCCCCGTTCACGGTATTGCGATATATTCTCGGTCACAATAATCGAACTGTCAATCATCATTCCCAATGCCAGGATTAATCCGGCAAGTGAAATGATATTGAGAGACATATTGCAAAGGTAGAAAAAGACAAAGCTGATCACGATGGACACCACCATACTGAGTCCGATGACCAGCGGAGACTTTACATCTCCCAGAAACAGAACCGCTACCAGACAAATAAAGAGAAAACCAAGGGAGAGATTCTGTTGCAGATTAGAGATGGTGTAGTCCAGCAGTTCCGTCTGATTACGGCTGATGCTGCAATCGATCTCCGGGTATACTAACTGAAAATAGGTCATCGTGCCTACCAGCGCCTGCTTCATCTTATCCATGTTCTCATCCGCCTGTTTGATGACGGCAAGGCTCACCGCCCGTTTGCCATTGGACAGGGATACTCCTTTTTCCTTTACAGGTACGACGCTTACTTTGCAGAAGTCTTTTAACTGTACGATGCGGTCATCCTTACGCAGATAAATATTTTCCACATCCTCCGCCGTACGCAGCAATGTCGAGAATTTAATATTGTATTCATAATATCCGTCTCGCACTGTCATGCTGCCCGGTTCCACATTATTAGAAGATAAAGCCGATTCGATATCTCCAATGGAGAGTCCCATCATGGCGAGCTTGTCCTTGTCGGGCACTATTTGTACCTGCCGTTCCAAAATTCCGGTCACATCCACCATGGCAACTTCTTCAAGCTGCTCTATCCTGCGCTTAATGACAGACTCGGCAAACTCACACAATTCAAGGAAGGAGTGCTGTTCCGTAGCTCCGTAAGCACTGTCATTCTTCAGTGTCAGATTCAGATAGAATACAGGAATATCCGTTGCACTCGCTTTGATTACCTTCGGGCGTTCCGCTTCTTTCGGAAGATAGTTCATGGCGGCATCTATCTTCTCATTTACCTCGATAAAGGCAAGGTCCGTATTCGTTCCATATTCAAATGACAAGCGGATAATGCCCGCCCCGTCTCTCGATTCACTATGGATATCCTTCAGGGTAGAGACCTGAATCAACTGCCCCCGCAAAGGTTTGACAATCGTGTTTTCCAATTCCCGGGCAGAGGTATTGGCAGACGCCACCTGTACCGTAATCTCAGGAATAGCGATATTGGGAAGCAGCGATATAGGTAGCGTAGAGTACGTCACCAGTCCGATGATGAAACAGGCGGTAAAGGCCATCAATACGGCAATAGGGCGCTGAATTAAGAATTTTATCATAGATTCATTATTTAATTCTTAATTCTTCATTTAACATAGACTTCCGCCTCATGCGCCAGATTCAGATTTCCGGTGACAATCACCGTATCTCCTTCCAGCAGACCATCCTCAATGCCTTTCTGCGACTTGTCGGAGACGACACATTCTGTCGCATTCTCCAGTCCCGTATTCACATAATTCCACATTGCCTTGCCGTCTTTCAGGGTAAATACCACTTGTTTGCCGGAACGCAATACAACGGCACTCTTCGGAATAACCAGCCGCTCTCCCAGCGAACGGCGGACACTTACCCTTACATTCATTCCGCTGAACAGTTTTCCTCCCGCATTTACCAATGCTTTCACTTTCACCATGCCGTTGGCATCCACCAATGGATTTATCTCTGATACACTGCCTTCAAACGCATCTCCTCCGGCATAAGGAGTAATTACCACTTTATCTCCCATCCTGATAAAAGCAAGTTCATTTTCCAGTACCGTGAAATCAGCTTCCATTCCTTTGGAATCGATAATAGTACAGAATGCTTCAGCAGTATTTGCCGGATTATAAGGCTTCGAAAATAAATTGGCTACCACACCGTCAAAAGGAGCAATCAACGTAGCATGCTCCATCTCTCTTTTCGCCAGTTCATACTGGGATTTCGACTGTTCATACCCGCTTTTTACTTTGGCGATTTTCATTGTTTCGGCAGGGACTTTACTAAAGTCGTCAGGAGAATATCCCTGCCCGATCAGTACGTCTTTCAATTCCAGTTCGGCTTTCAGCAAAGCATCTTCCGACTGGGATAATTTCTGTTCCAGGCGGAATTTATCCAGATCAGCCAGTTTCTGCCCTTTCTGTACACGGTCACCATTCTTCACATAGATATGAGCGATGACTTCACCGGTTTCAAAACGCAGATCGGCTTTGCCACGGGCACTGATTTTGCCGTTACTCACCAGTTCGTGATGAAAGTCACGCTTCTTCAATATCTGAAAAGCCACTTCATTCTTTGCATCCGGAAGGACTGTGGAGACGCCTTTCTCCGATTCATCTGTAGTATTCTTCTTGTCGGAACAAGAGAGCGCCATCATACATGCAAGGCACAATAAAATCCATGTAGAATTATTTTTCATCGTATTTATTGGTTTGTTTATTCTAAATTATCTCACATATAATTTCTTATATATTGTATGTAAGTTTGTATCATGTTTGCCAAATTTAGACAAAAATATCTATTAATCAAGTTTGTACAGTCATTTTTTTTCTTCACCCATTTATTTTAGCAGTTTCACTTCTTCTCTCATCTCCCTTATTGCAGTCGATTGTACCTTTGGTTCCTTCGTCAATACAATCTGAATCGCCTGTTTTAATTTCTCCGGATGTCGATATTCCGGTTCCGCATAAAGCTTTGCCAACAAGTAATATGGATAAATTCGTCCCGGAAGCCGATGAGTAGATCGTATGAAATACTCTTCAGCCTTTTCATATTTTCCTATAGCCTGATAATTCTTTCCTATTATATTCAGAATCATAGGATCACAACTATGTGCCATTGCCTCTTTCAAAATTGCTGTAGAACTATTATATTCTTTCAACTTATGTAAAGAATGTCCATATTCAAACAAAAATGCTCCCCTATCATTCAATTCCGGATAAATTTTCTCATACCCTTCTTTAGCTAAACGAAATGCGCCTATATTATAATGCATTTTATACCTAAACCATTCTTCACAAGCATTATACTGATTATATTTCCAATAGTAACTTCCCAATAAAGCAATCATTATAATAAAGAACAATATTTGTAACCGTGAAGAACCCACTACACAAGCAGCCAATAAAAAATAGAATGCTATAGCAAATCCGGGTATTTGCATTGGATAAGATGAAAATGCAAATACTAAAACAGAAATCAAACCAGCACATGCACTTAGTCTTTTCTCTGTTATTCCTATCCAAAGGCAAAAAACAATAATCAATAACACAACCAATAGAAATAAGACTCCATATTCTACAGCTATTTGCAGATATTCATTAAAAGCATATTCAGGACTTCCAGCTACTAATTCTTCTGTAGATGTAAACTCTTTTTGGGAGAAATATTTTTCCTGAGCCATTCCATAAGCCGATGCAAAGTTTCCAGTACCATGCCCAAGGAGAGGTTTTTCCACAATAGCCATAACACTCACTTTCCAAATTAACAGACGTCCATTAGCCGAATCTACTTTTAATTGAAAAAGAGCATAACCAACTATTATCAATACCATTCCCCCGGCAATAATAGCCGGAAATACTCTTTTCTTATATTTTCGGCCTATCTTCCTTAAACTAGTTCCCCATGAACGATATGTAGCATATACCCATATCCCAGAAATCGCAACAGCCATCCATGCCGAACGACTCATACCTGCCGGTAAAACACAAAGAATTAATAGCAAGACTCCCAAAGCCATACAATATTTACCTTGCTCTACCCAAGTACGTTTCTTCACCTTTCTTAAATTCAACCATTCATTCAAACAAATAGGAAATACCATTGCTAAGTATCCGGAATAAGGCCCCGGATTGTAGAAAGAACCTGTAAGCGCATATAATGAATGATTAGAAACAGCTAAACCGTATATCTGCCTTAATCCCCAAACAGCTTCAACCCCACCTAATATAATAAAAGACCAAACGACTGATAAATAAAAAGTATTTCCCTTTTTATCTAAACATAAAGAAATAAGACTACATATTACAAATACAATAGTCACACGCCCCAAATATAGCTTCTGATATGCCATATCTCCAACCGCAATAGTATAAGATGAAACAGTCACAACACTTAAAAGCGCAATGACTCCAAACAGCATTAATAAATGAACGATATATTTATTCTGTAATAACATCTTCTATCATCTCCCATCTTTATTTGATCTTCATTAAAATCCGTTCCCAACGTATCTGATCGGTATATTTTTCTTTTGAGTTCCAAATACGGGTAGCTTTACCTACAATATATTCTTCCGGCAACATCCCCCAATATCTGGAATCCTGCGAATTCGCCATATTATCCCCCGATACAAAATAATAGTTCTTTTTAAAGCAATACTGATGAATAAGACTATCACCAATAAACACCTGTCCCTGTTTTAGTTCTATTTTTTTCTTTTGCTCCCATGCGATCAGTTGTCTGTATAAAAGATAAGTAGTATGGTTCATTATTACAATCTGATCCTTTTGTGGGATAGGCAATGGCCCGAACTCTCGAATATTCCATCCTAGGCTTTGATCATAAGGAAATGTTCCTACTACGATTCCTTGTTTTTCCGGTAGCTGTAGTCCGGCAAGATATTGCTGAGCTTCATAATTTCCCAACTGTTCGCGACATCCACGCACTTTATAAAATCCTCCTCTGATTTCCAATGTATCCCCAGGCAAAGCTATACAACGTTTCACATAATACTGCATTACGTTCATCCGGATACTATCCCACCGACTCATCTGATAAGGAAAATTAAAAACCAGTACATCATTTCTTTTAAAATGCCCCAATCCCGGCATCCGGTAAATAGTAACATCTTTGTTATCCAAAGCAGCAAACACATTAAACAATCTGGCTCCTTTTATCATTTTATTAACCAATATTCTATCTCCATCTTTAAGTGCAGGTCCCATAGAATCTGATGGAATTTTAAACGATGTGAAACAGAATAACTGTACCAAGAACAAAATTACTATCATGCAGAATATCATGAATATTAAATTCTCTATTATTGCTAGAAATTTCTTCACTTTATTCATATGCATCCTTAAGTTGAATCAATTTATGATAAGCCATCAATCCCAGCACACATTTCACACGTTTGTCATTTGCATCTAATAACTCAATAGAAGGAAGAACTTCACCTTTCATCTTTTCTTCCAAATAATTTGCCCACAAACACAAATGACTCCAATGCAATTCAGCATAACTGAAATCTTGTTCTGCCTCCACAATAGCAACCGTCATCACCAACATATTTGCAGCAGCCTCTTCAGCACAATTATCCACTTTTATTTGTTTGCTTGCAACCGGATATAATCCAATATCGTAAGGCGGATATTTTCTTTTCCAATGTTCATCTTCACAATATTCAAATATTGGATTTAATAAACTTTTCATCCAATCAACACGATTAAAAAATAACAAAGCAGGAAAACTCCTATAAGCATCTCTAACATTACCCAAAGTATCTCCGAAGCAGAATGACTTATTATCCGAAGATAACACAAACCTATGGGAAGAAATAAAATTACGATATGAAGGAAGAATCTGTTCTGCAAATGTCTTATCACCCACTTGAAATGCTTTATTATTCCACAGATTATCCAATTTATTACATTCTTCCTTAAGTTTCTGATACCTGTTTCCAACAGCCTTCATTAATTCTTTAACCTCTCCTTTTCCATTGTCATTCCAAAGAGGTTGTAAACGCTCACCAATATATTGTATCCTCTGCCCTTCTCCGTATCCTATTAACAATATGCCTTTATTTCCATTTTCTGCACACAACTTTTGAGACAGAACAACATGACTATCATCGCATGAAAACGATGTTCCATCCGCCGTCAGACCTAAATATAAACTATCAGACTTGACAAACCGCCACTCTTGTTCAACCCAACTATCAATCTTCCTCCTACCAAACATCCATTCCATATCCACATCGAACAAAATTTCCACCGTATGCTCCTTTTTATCTTCTGAACGAACTTGATAGGAAAGGAAACCGACAGGCCATCCTGTCATATTCCACTTCTCTGACAAAGAAGGTGAAACAAAATCAATCTGAAGTTCTACATCCCCACATTGAAATACATAATGAGTTTGAGTAGCTTGTACATCTATTTGCTTCAATAGGGCCGTATCTGCTTCACTATAAGTTTTATTTTCAATATACAGACCAAAATCTAACAACGCAGGGCCTCCTGTATTACATCCATAAGCTGCCAAAACATTTGTTCCATTACCAATATGAGCAATAGCTTCATCTGTTAAACGTCCACATTTCGTTTGATATGTTATTCCTTTTTCAAATAAAAAATCTCCATTCCAAAAAAGTTTTATCTGATCATCGCAAATATAACAGACGTAAATTTTATGCCCTTCCAAAGCATCTTTATTATCAATCTTAATATGCCTGCGGACATATATATTTTCCGCCCCCCAAGCGGTACGAATCTTAGAATTTCCTTTTACAGGTCCAAAAGCTGCATTTCCTTCTTTCCAAAAAGAATCATCATATTCCTTTTGCTCCCACCCTTTTCCTGGAAACAAATAAGAATATTTCCCTGACCAACTGACGCTGTCATTTGCAAGAGAAGCTATAGGGGATATACGTAAAGAATCTTCCCCCATAAAACGATAGGTCCTACCATCTACCTGCAAAATCCCTGTCATTGGAAATATCTTTCCAGACTTCAATCGTAGATAATGTTTATTCAATGTATTTCCTGCCATTTTTATAGAGAATTCCGGCGTAATCGCCAGTAACGTATGCTCATCAGGAATAATAGCAATAGAAGATACAGCCTCCTTCTTCGAATGGAAACAAGCAGATAGCAAGACAATTATTCCTAATAAGATGATTGTCTTCCACAACACAACTAGTTTAATTTTAAGTCTTATTTCCATAGTTGCTCTCCTTTTTCATAAACAAAGACTCTCTCATCTACGCCGCGCGTATGGTTACGTAAGAACAAAAGTACATTCTGGGGAATCCCTCTGTATACTAATGAATCAACTGTAGCTTTAATTCTTCCGGCGGATTTCCAATATCGATCACAATAATACAACTCGTAGATATCACCAGGACGAATATAATTATCCCTGTTGCGCGGAGTATATACAATACGGTCTATCTGCACCTTTCTACCCAAATCAAGTCCTGCCCATCCTCCGGAAAATTTAAAATAATCAAAAGAAGTCCACGTTTTTCCATCAAACACATTTGTATATTCATGCGTCCCGTCATGTTGATAGCATCCGGGAGTCCCTATAATTTTCCCAGACAATGGAAGAGTATCATTTTTTTCATAAAATGCGACTTCAGCCACATTACATAATCCTCCGGGAGGACCTACATATCTGATATAACGATATTCTTTATTTGAAGAACTTCTTACTGTCGTATTCAAACGATCAGGTTTACACTGTATGATAAACAAGGTATCGCTTACTGCAAAATCCAGTTGGTTACTGCCTTCAAAAACGCCCCCTATCATTCGGTCACGGAACATATTTTCTCCCTCTATATTACATTTAGCATACAATACCACATCTTGTGTATTTCCTTCAATAGAGAAATAATGCTGCTCCTTTTTCTGTTTATCCACATAAAAAGGATCAGTCAAAAAGTTCAAAGTACCATTCTCGTAAGTAGCCACCCTCATAAGCGTACCTCTTCGTACATTTCGAAAAGCCAGATGCTGTGCGTCAAATTCAGTCCAATCAACCGGTATCCAGTTATCTCTATTAGTAACACATAAATAAGCTATTCTCCCACTACATTGATTCCTATAAAGTTTTTCCAATGGAATGACTAATTCCTTTTCAAAAGAATAAGCATATTCATAAGTAACATCCATAAATTTCGGCAGACTCCAAAATGAATATACCTTTTCATTATATTTCGCCATTTGCTCATATAATTCTTTGTTTATATCAAAAGTATATCTATACACCTTTGGACTATCATCCCAACGATACCACCAATTTTTGCGGACCATTCCCAGATTCTCGGGAAAATTAGCCATATACGCTTCACCTGTTTTATCCCAGGCTACCAACCAAAAATGCCCAGCATTAACATAGCTACGTACAGGAACAAAATCAATAGCACAAGGAATTCCCAATGCCCGAAATAGATATACAGCAAAATCAGTCACTTCACGACACGTTCCTGACAAGTATTGTACATATTCAGGTCCGATATGCCCAAAGGAATAAGGAGTTGTTGAAGTATAATAATGCCACTTATCAGGCAATTTATTTATTAAGTAATTAGCAGCTACTACTGGATCTTCTATATCCAAAGAATCCGACATTCTCAATGTATCTAACAATGAATTATATTTTGCATAGTACATTTCACGCCAATATACCAAGGGTTCATCGCCAATACGATAAGGCAACAAATACTCACAAAACACATCGAATGATATACTCTTTCCCCAAGGCTGTTCCTGCCAAACTTTAAATGCCCAATCAATATTATGACACAAATAAGCAGAATCAATTTCCATAATATCGCGTATCTTATTGGGTTCTTTCATTGGACCATATACTTTCTTAACTGAATCTGCAACTTGTTGCGGTTCTTTTCCCTTGCTTTTTTTCAGCCATGCATAGTATGACTTATAGTTTTCTAATTGTTCTCCAACTGAATATCTATGAAAGGGCATATTTTCAATTAAATAACAGGCTGCTTTATATTTCAGGCTATCTGTATTTTTTCTTTTATAGTAACAAAGGACTTTTTCCAGCTCCCCTCTATTATCACCAGCAGACCGCAAAGCAACTTCTAAAGAAGTAATATCTACCTCTTTTTCAGATACAATGTTATCCATAATATGCCATCCCAAAACA
>OHCR01000776.1_pt1 | contig 16642 bp, 8 predicted proteins | sample 1566831 | NCBI WGS metagenome assembly OHCR01 (sample SAMEA3879516, study PRJEB24766) | human gut metagenome | biome: human-associated habitat; feature: feces | place: USA | collected 1985/1987
TTTAAGATTTTTTTAATATTTTACTAATAAAAAATGGAGGTTAGTATGGAAATAGCATTTAGTGAGAAAATTTCTCCACAGCTGTCCGCCGCCCTGTTGTCCACCCCTTATGAGCTTGGAAAAGAGGGAGGGCTTTCAAGCGGCTATCTGCCGGAGAGTGATAGCTGGGAAGTGATAGTAAAATATGTCGGTGACATAGAAAAAATAAAAGAAAAGTATCCTTCTGTACTCATCACGAGGCTGCTCGGAAACTATGCGGTGCTCGTAATTGAGAAATCACTTGTAAATACCGTTGCCCTGTGCGATGAAATCATATATATGGAAAAGCCAAAGCAGTTTAACTACGATGTGTACGAGGGCTCTCAGGCCTCATGCATCACTCCCGTACACACCAATCCATATAATCTGACCGGAAAAGGTGTGCTCGTAGGCATTATCGACTCCGGAATTTACTATGCCCATCCGGCTTTTATACAGGATGGTGTAAGCAGAATCGCCTATCTGTGGGACCAGACTGTTTCCGATGATTCCTCGCACAGTGATATCATCCCTTTCGGCACCTTATATGACCGCGATACAATCACCAAAGCCATAAATGCGGGAAACAGCTTAGAAATGCAGCGCATCTGTCCAAGCATCGACATATCCGGGCACGGCACTCATGTGGCAGGAATCGCTGCCGGAAACGGAAATGGTAATGAACAAAACACAAAATACCGCGGTGTTGCTTATGAAAGCACTCTTATAATCGTAAAACTCAAAACCTCAGGCGGTGCCAGCTTTCCCACAACCACGCAGATTATGCTGGCAGTAGACTTTTGCATAAGAAAATCAATCGATATGAACATGCCTATCGCCATAAACCTAAGCTTTGGCACAAGCAACGGCTCACACAGCGGCACCTCACTGCTTGAAGCATACCTGGACTATATAGCAGGAAACTACCGCTGCGCTGTCTCAGTCGGCTCAGGTAACGATGGAGCCGGCTTTGGTCATGCAAACGGCAGCTCATACCCTGCCGATGCAGAGCTTGCGATAGGCTATCCTGAGCCGTCTCTTTCCATTGATTTATGGAAAAAATACTGGGATGAGATACAGCTGCGCATTAGTGCACCAAATAATGATATGCTGGAGATTCCCGATACAATTACCAATCAGGCAAAGGGCTTTACATACAGATACAGGCTCGATGGGACAGACATATATATAACAGGCGGCGGTCCCTCCCCCTACTCTCCTTTTCAGGAAATATTCATTGAACTCATGGGATCGGAATACATCTCACCCGGCATCTGGAAAATATCACTTGAACCCATATCTGTAAAGGACGGCTCATGGGATATCTGGCTGCCGTCAGGTGCTCTGCGCAATGCACAGACCTCATTTATCCATGCATCGCCTGATATCACCCTGACCATCCCCTCAACCGCTCAAAATGTCATATCTGTCGGAGCCTATGACAGCCGAACAAACCGCACAGCCGCCTTTTCCGGCCGAGGCTATACCTGGGCCTTTGACAGCATAAAGCCTGATATCATTGCGCCCGGTGTGGACATTATTTCATGCTCAAACACCGGAGGCTACACTTCAAAAACAGGGACATCTATGGCTGCACCGTTTGTGACCGGTGCGGCTGCGCTTCTGATGGAATGGGGAATTGTGCGTGGAAATGATCTCTATATGTATGGCGACAAGCTTAAAGCTTCTCTCATAAAAGGTGCCGGTGAAAATGTATTTACAACTGCCTCACGGGCTGTCTCTGAAAACACTTCCAAAAACACAAAATACCCCAACCCTGTTACGGGCTGGGGTACATTGTGCTTACTGGATAGTATTCCTTAGTGGAAGCGCTATTCGTATACATGCTTCTGATGCTTCTTTGCATCTGCCTTATTCTTTTTCTTCAATGGATGCTTTGGGTTTTTATCCATTATAATCGCTTCCTTCCGTTCGTTCTGACTACGTTATACACCCGCAATCAGCACTTGTCAAGTAAGAGTGCTATTTTTAATTAATTATTTATATTTAATGTGAAATTACAATCATTTTGATGTCAAAGCAGTGATTTGTATGCACAATTATTGACAGTTTGCTAAATTTAATTATTATCTCTTCATCACACTCTTTTTAAACACAGTCATCGCAATTCAAAAAATTACATCATTACATAGCTGCCAAATATACAAAATATGCCGCATAGCAAAGCAGCATCACCACTCCACATGGCTTTCTAAGCTCTTTATGTCTTATCGTACCGCCCCACAGGAGCACACCGCACAGGATTGCCACAACTGTATCAATCACAAACCTGCTTTCAAACGGTACCGGACAAATGAGAGCTACTGTTCCGATTACAAAGAGTATATTGAAAATATTGCTGCCGACTATATTTCCAATCGCTATACCGGCATTTCCCTTGCGTGCTGCTGAAACAGATGTAACAAGCTCCGGAAGAGATGTACCGAATGCAACGATTGTCAGTCCGATAAAGCGCTCACTCATGCCGCAGGCTCTTGCTATGGTCGTGGCACCATTTACGACAAGCTGGCTTCCAATTACGACGCATACACCGCCCAGCACAATAAAGAGCAGACATTTCCATACCGGATATAGCTTTACCGACTGCTCATCACCGCTGTCATTGCCCTTTTTTGCCAGAATATACAAATAAAGCAGATATGCAATAAATAAAATCCACAGTATAACACCCTCAATGAATGTGATTTCATTGCCTGTCATTCCCATCACGAGAAGCACCGCTGTGATAAGAAGCATGTACGGTATCTCGTATTTGAAGGTGGTTTTTTGTATGGCTACATTTGTGATGAGTGCCGTCACTCCCAGGATTATAAGAATATTTAGTATATTGCTGCCGACAATATTGCCGACTGTAATCCCCGCATTACCCTTTATTCCTGCAGTGATGCTGACTGCAGCCTCAGGCAGCGACGTACCCATCGCCACAATCGTCAGTCCAATCACAAGCTGCGGAATACCAAATTTCCCGGCGAGCGCCGCCGCTCCATCCACAAACACATCCGCGCCCTTCACCAGTGCTACAAAGCCTGCTATAAGCAGTAAAATTGCTACAAAAATCATAATTTTCCTCCTTCTGCTGTCCTTTTTAAGGATGCCTGATTAATTGATAGTTACATCTATGTCTTATCAGCAGAAGGCTTTTATATACAAAAAAGGCGACACTTCTGCTGTATAAAACAACAAAAGTCTCGCCATTTAATCACTCTCCGGATTGCTGCCATATATGTATGATATGTATGAGCAATCGTACTGACGGATAAGTAAGCACTCTCGTGCCGGCTACTCCCTTTCACTTATATACTATGATATGTCAACGCAGTGTATTCGTCAAGAGAAAGTTTTTCTTGCCTTTATCACGCTAACGTGGTAGCATGGTTACTAAATAAACTATTAAAGAGGTACTACAAATGAAAACATCCGAAATTATTGTATTTATCGTCTATCTGCTGTGCATGCTGGGTATCGGTATCTTCTTCTTCGTGAAAAACAGAAACGGCGGAGAAAAGACCTACTTCCTCGGCGGACGTGAGATGGGACCATGGGTTGCGGCGCTGTCAGCCGGAGCCTCAGACATGAGTGCATGGGTACTCATGGGACTTCCTACTTCTATCTATGCACTGGGCTTAGGTCAGGTATGGATTCCTGTAGGACTTGCAATCGGCTACACTATAAGCTGGCTGCTTGAAGCACCGAGACTGAGAAAATTCTCTATTGTAGCAAACGACTCAATCACCATTCCGCAGTATCTGACCAACAGATTCCTGTCCAAATCACTTGCACTGCAGGTAATATGTGCAATTGTGTTTTTGGTTGCATACACTATTTATGCGGCATCAAGCGTAAAGGCATGCGGTACTCTTTTCCACACTGTAATAGGAATGGATCCACAGATTGCCATGTATCTTGCAGCAGTTGTCATCGTAGGCTATACTTTCCTCGGAGGCTTCTCGGCTGTATGCTGGACCGATTTTTTCCAGGGCATGCTCGTGCTTGGTTCTATGTTTATAGCACCGATTTTTGCAGCATTTATGCTTGATACATCATCTATGTCATCACTCCCGGGCGGTTACTTAAATCCATTCTCAAGCTGGCAGGATATCGTGTCAGGACTGGCATGGGGACTTGGTTACTTTGGTATGCCACATATCATCATCAGATTCATGTCCATCAAATCACAGAAGGATTTGAAAAAATCAGCAAAAATCGGAATCACATGGACTCTGCTTATTGTATTTTTTGCAACCTTAATCGGAGTAATCGGAAGACTTTTCCTTGGCTTTGACGAATCAATCAATGAAAACTCTCTTGTTTTCATCCAGATAGTAAGAAAGATTTTCCCGGGTGTTATCTCAGGTATACTGCTCTCAGCAGTGCTTGCCGCTTCCATGAGTACCGCAGACAGCCAGCTGCTTGCTGCTTCATCTGCTTTCTCGAGTGATGTGTACAAGCCTGTCATCAGAAAAGGCAAGGCAAGTGACAAAGAGATGATGTGGACCGGCCGTATTGTCGTTCTTGGAATCGCTGTTGCAGCACTCATCATCGCATCAAACCCTAATGCCGGCTCTATCATGGCACTTGTTTCCAATGCATGGGGTATCTTTGGAGCTGCCTTTGGACCTGCAATCATGCTCAGCCTCTTCTGGAAGCGCTTTAACTTCAAGGGTGCTGTTGCAGGAATCATAACAGGTGCTGCCGTTGATATATTGTGGTATGCATTCCTCACATCAACCGGAATCTACGAGCTGCTGCCGGGATTTGTTTTCGGACTTATCGCAGCCGTTGTTGTGACACTTTGCACAAATGAGCCTTCAAAAGAGGTTTATGAGCTTTTCGATAAGGCTCAAAAGTTTGATGAATAATTAAAGTAATTAATCAGTAAAGCACATAAGTAAAACCGTCGTACCCTGCCATTTACGGCCCGGTACGACGGTTTTATTTTTTTCTTATGCTTTATGTTGTGCTTTTAGAAACACTGCTATGCCTGCTCCTTTTTACGGTTCGTAAGAGCTGCGATTGATACGCCAAGACCTGCCATTACGATAACAAGCCACATATACATATTGCTGTCATCTGAGGTCTTTGCTGCGCCTGCAGCAGCTGCTTTAGTACCTGCATTGGTATTTACCTTTACAAAGGCAAATGTGCTGAAATGGTCTGTCTCAAATACAAGCTTTCCATCTGCTACCCTTGATGTGCACGCTATAAGCTTGTCTGAATCTACACGGAACACCTTGATTGCCTCATTGTCAGCTAATGCAAACGGCATATCCATAGTTACCTGAACCTTGTCTGCAAGCTGATGAAGCTGTGTAGTGCCATCTGTCAGATTAAGCTCATATATTAAAACATCCTTTACTCCTACAATTTTATCCTTTACTACATCTGTAACCTTTGCCACTTCCTTCTCATCAGTTACCTTCTTTGACTCGAATTTTACTGTATCCGGAAGGATTCCCTTAGTGTCCTTTACAGTTGTTTTAGTGTCGGACGTGCTTGATACAACCGCTCCCGGTGTAAGAGCCTTTGCAGGCTGTGTGGTCGGTGCTGTTGTTGGTACTGTTGTGCTGCCTTTGTTGGCATCATCCTTGTCTGTGCCATTATCCTTGTCAGTGGTAGTATCACCGTTTCCTGTATTGCTATCCTGATCACCATTGGTTGTATTGTCATCCTTTGATGTACTATCATCTTTGTTGGTATCACCGCTACCTGTATTGTCCTTGTTATTGTCATCAGTAGATGGGGTATCCGGCTTCTTGTTTTCATCATCACCAGTATTACCATTATCGGCATCACTCTTGTCGGCTGACTTTGTCTGATATAAGTATAGGTCATCAACTGTTCCCCAGCCACCTTTTGTACTCACAATACCGACAACAAGTGTAACTTTGGTTTCTTTCTCAAGCTTAAATGAAACGCTTGGGGTCTTCCAGTTTTTCCAACCCTCAAGTGTAACATTATCTCCCTTTGCAATGATATTGCCTTCTGAATCCATAACCTCAGCATAAAGCTCATCTCCGTCAGCTCCCTGTCCTACATACTCAAAGATGTACTCACCTGAAGCAAGTGTAATAGCTTTATTGTAAGTAATGGCAGCCTCTGTCTTATCTTCTCCACCATTATACCAGTGAGCACATGCTTCTCCTGACTTCTTATCATCCTTGGTGGAAGAAACTGAATCGACAATCTTGTTATTGACAGTAAAATTATCAGCCTTTTCAAAGCCTGCATCCTCTGCATCTGTAATGAGATTTTTCTGCTTTATAACTACTGTACATTTTGTTATACCCGATGTCTTATCTTTATAAGCACCACGCTCGATTTTTCTGCTGAATTTAACAGTTCCCTCTACAGTGTATGCTCCTGCCTTTGAAAAATCAATTCCCTCTGTATTCCAAACAACGTTCTCTTCAACTTTCTCTGTATTATATGTCACATTGACTGTTTTTGGAAGCTCTATCTCTTTACCTGCCTCTGATGTGACATCTGCTGTTTCTATATCCTCAACTCCGATTTTGGTCACCTTTGCACCGGTCTTTACGTAATTCCATACCTTAAGACCTGCTGTTGCTGTTCCATCCGGATAAAACATTGCCTGATTGTCAACAGCGGAACCTCCATACCATTTTCCTGCATCCTTTGGATCATACTCACCGCTGTAGCTTGATGCCCAGCCTGAGCCCTTTTCCTCCCAAATCTTTTTATTTGCTTCATGTCTTGCCGCTGCAGCTTCCTCTGAAAGACCTGTGGTATCACCCACGGTAATCCATGCCGGCTCCCAGTAATATACACCAAGTCCGCCTGCTTCATTTACAGCATTGATGAGGTTTCTGATATATGTAGCCTGTCCTTGCACTGTGAAAGGCTCTGTGGCATCTGCCGAGTCATCATTATTTCCCTCACGGACAGTATTTCCATGACCATCTGAATCATCAAGTGTATATGCGTAGCTTGTTTCTAAAACCATTGCATCCTTGTTGTGCTTCGTCTGAACATAGCTGAGTTCTTTCTTTAAATTGCTCAGTGTACCATGCCAGTATGGATAATAGCTCGTTCCAAGAATATCATAATTTACATTATATTTTTCAAGATTATCTGACCACGTTGTGAGTGTATTCTTCTGTGGACTTTCCACATGAATCACAACCTTTACGTCACTGTTGTAATCCTTAACACCTTTTGAGCCTGCGGAAAAGAGCTTGCACATGGCTTGCGTATTTGTTTCACCTATAAAACCGCCTGTTGTCTCGTTTCCAACCTGAACCATATCAACAACATCCTTTGATGCATCAATTGTGTTTAATGATTCATTGATAAACTTTTCTACAGCTGTGGCTTTCTCATCAACTGTATAGCCCTTCCATGCCTTAGGCACCATCTGTTTACTCGGATCTGTCCAGAAATCTGAGCAATGGAAATCAACAAGCATTTTTATGCCTGCGCTGCGGCATGCATCAGCAATTTTCTTTGCTGTTGCCACATCGTTATTTCCACCACCATATCCGTTTCCGTTTGAATCATATGGATCATTCCATACTCTGACACGGATATGGTTTATGCCGTTTTCTGCCAGGAATTTGCAGAAATCTGTCACGTTGTTAATTTCTTTTCCGCTATAATCCTTGTATACAACACCACTGCCTAATTCTGTTATAACAGATGAAATGTCCATTCCCATTATGAAATCAGGCGACAAATCCTTTACCTTTGCAACAACAATATCGTCATTGTCTACTGAGTTATCAATTTCCGGCGCCTTTGATGTAATAGTTGTACATACAGAACCAAGCTCATTGCCATCAGCATCCTTAAGCTGGGCTACAACATAATACTTACCGGCTGACTTTGTTGTGTAAGCTGCCTTAAGAGTTTTTCCGGAACCATTGTCATTTTCTAATGTTCCGTCACTCAATCCATCTGTGTGATCATTCCATGTATCAACCCACCACCATAAATTTACTTTCTCAGGAAGTGCGCTTAATTCTTTTCCATCATAAGTAATCTTTGCTTCAAGATTGACTGTATCACCATTTTCTACGGCTACTTCAGTCTGGTTTACTGAGATTGTGTAGCCTTTCTTGTTTTCTTCGGAAGAGTCAGTATCATCTGCTTCTTTTTCATACAAAACAATATCATCAATTGCGCTGCCTTTATTCCATGCTGTCAGCTTTCCTGAAACAAAAACCTTCACGTCACTTTCCTTATCAAGAGTGAATTCTCCTGTCTCAATTGATTCCCATTTGCTCTGATCATCAGCCCACTCAGAAGCCTTTAAATCTGTGCTGACATATTCTCCTGCACTCAGTTTTAATCCACCTGCTGCACCGGTGCTTTTTATTCCAAGTTTATATGTTCCGGCCGGAAGCTTAACGGTCTGTGAGATAGATACATTTTTTTCTTCCTCTGTTTTATTCTCCCAGATGCAATAATATCCATTTTCTGCTCCTGATCCGTAAAGCCAGTTTTCAGTGTCTTTTGGTATATTAATATCCCAATTATCTGCTCCTGACTCGAAATCTCCATTCACCACATATTCTGTGTCTACCCACTTTGCGTCTTCCTCTGCTGCCTTAACCTGCTCTGTACCCAAATCCGCCACAGCGCTCTGGCTTAAAAGCATTGCAAACACCAGTCCGGCACTTGTTATAGATGCCATTTTTCTCTTCCTGCTCATATTTTCCTCCTTGTTTTTATGCAGTGGTAAATGACTATCAAATTGATAAATATCAAAGCCATTAAGCCACTGTCATGCACATTCACAAATTGCATGTCACACATGATTTTATCTGTTTCATGCGCAGCAGCGCAATCGGTTGCAATAACTGTATTTACAGTTTATACATTAAATGTTTACGTTTCAATAGACATAAATGCCAACTTATTTCTGTAATATTTAGCAAAAATACATCAATTTAATATTTGTAAATATGGGAAAATATACAAAATTCAGCTTATTCAAACGGTTATTCAATAAATGACATTCACATTAATTTTGTGGAAATTTCACAATACTTTTACGCGTTTAGAAGTATAATAATCTTTTTATGCAAGTTAAATATATTAATATGCATCAGAATTTTTAGTTTTTTCATAGGCAAATTGCCAGAGTCCCCGGTACTATATACAAAAAAGCCGTACAACAGCTTATGAAATATTTTCAAAAGCTGCCATACGGCATATTTTTATGTTACATCAGGCTATTAATGTAATATATCTCTTTTTTCAGAACACCAATAACCTCCTTTAACTTCTACAGATGAAGCACTCGCTCTTTAATCTCCTGGGTTCTTCCCTGATTCCAGAACTGTGTGCCGATATAGCCGCATGTACGGCGGGCTACACTCATCTTGTTCTGGTCACGGTTGCCACAATGTGGGCACTCCCAGATAAGCTTGCCTGAGCCCTCTTCCTCTACGATTTTGATTTCTCCGTCGTAGCCGCATACCTGGCAATAGTCGCTCTTTGTATTCAGCTCTGCGTACATGATATTGTCGTAAATGTACTGCATTACTGAAAGCACTGCAGGGATATTGTCCTGCATGTTTGGTACCTCCACGTAGCTGATAGCGCCACCCGGAGACAGCTTCTGGAACTGGGACTCAAACTTTAGCTTGTCAAATGCATTAATCTGCTCTGTTACATGCACATGGTAGCTGTTTGTAATATAATTCTTGTCGGTAACACCCTCGATGATACCAAAGCGCTTCTGTAAGCACTTAGCAAACTTATAGGTGGTAGACTCAAGCGGTGTGCCATATATACTGAAATCGATGTTTGACTCCTTTTTCCACTGCTCACATGCATCGTTTAAGCGCTGCATTACCTTAAGTGCAAACGGTGTGCCTTCCTTTGGCTCTGTGTGTGATACTCCCTTCATATAGCGTACACACTCACAAAGTCCTGCATAGCCGAGTGAGATTGTTGAGTATCCGTTAAATAATAATGGGTCTATAACCTCTCCCTTTTTCAGACGTGCAAGTGCTCCGTTCTGCCAGAGAATCGGTGCTACATCGGATTTGGTACCAAGAAGCCTCTTATGTCTGCACATAAGTGCTCTGTGACACAGCTCAAGTCTCTCATCAAGTATCTTCCAGAATTTTTCCTCATCCTTTTCTGATGAGCATGCCACATCAACGAGATTTAAGGTGACAACACCCTGGTTGAAACGTCCATAGTATTTACGCTTGTTTGGATCAAAGTTCTTGGCATTTGCCACATTTCCCGCTGTCTGTGAGCATCTGTCCACTGTGAGGAATGAACGGCAGCCCATGCATGTATACACATCTCCGTCCTTAAGCTCCTTCATGACCTTCTCTGAAATATAATCAGGCACCATTCTCTTTGCAGAGCACTGTGCCGCAAGCACTGTGAGATTCCAGTACTTTGAATCCTCTGTGATATTATCATCCTCAAGCACATATATGAGCTTAGGGAATGCCGGTGTGATATATACACCCTTTTCGTTCTTTACGCCCTTTATTCTCTGGTGCAGCATTTCCTCAATGATTGCGGCAAGATCTGCCTTTGTCTGCGGATCGGATACCTCATTCAGGTACATGAATACTGTGATAAACGGTGCCTGTCCGTTTGTAGTCATGAGTGTAATGACCTGATACTGAATCATCTGCACACCGCGGTTGATTTCTTCCTTGACACGAAGCTCTGCTACCTCGTTGATTTTTTCTTCATCCAAATCAAGGCCTACGCTCTCGAATTCCTTTAGCACCTGCTTTCTGAACTTCTCACGACTGACCTGTACAAATGGTGCCAGATGTGCAAGCGAGATACTCTGTCCACCATACTGTGAGCTGGCAATCTGTGCGATAGCCTGTGTAGCGATGTTGCAGGCTGTTGAAAAGCTCTTTGGTGTGTCAATCATAGTCTCACTGATTACTGTGCCGTTCTGAAGCATGTCCTCAAGGTTTACAAGACAGCAGTTGTGCATATGCTGTGCAAAATAATCTGCATCGTGGAAATGGATAAGCCCCTTCTCATGAGCCTCCACTATATCCTCAGGAAGCAGGAAACGGCGTGTGATATCCTTGCTCACCTCACCTGCCATGTAGTCACGCTGCACGCTGTTTACAGTAGGATTCTTGTTGGAGTTTTCCTGCTTTACCTCCTCGTTATTGCACTCAAGAAGGCTAAGAATCTGCTGGTCCGTAGAGTTTGACTTACGGACGATGGCTCTCTTATACCTGTAAGTAATGTAATTTCTGGCTACGGTAAAGGCACGCTTGTTCATGAGCTGGTTCTCCACCATATCCTGTATCTCCTCAACGCTTGGAGAGCGCTTCATGTTCTCACATGCAGTCTCCACGTTGCTTGCAATTTCCTCAATCTGATCAGCAGTAAGCTTCTCATAGTCCAGCACTGAATTGTTTGCCTTTCTAATGGCAGCTACAATTTTGGCTGCATCAAATATGTCCTCACTGCCGCTTCGCTTGATGATTTTCATGTAAATTTCTCCTCTCTGTATACTATATTTCATATAATGTAGCGTACTATATATAGTATTGTCATCCAATACACATACTATATATATGCATTTTATCATGTGTAATGGCACAAAATATGCAGCTATAAATGAGATGTAATCATTAATTCATGTCACTGCCCTGCAATATAAAGCGGGCTTTTCACCAAACAATTACAATATAGCTACATATAAAATGCCATATTATTTAATACAAATCTGTGCATCTGTCTTTTGATGACAATCTAAATTATACAAGATATTGTTGCTATGTCAATACGCTCAACAATATTTTGTAGCATTTTGACTTATTGCACAAAAAAAGCCACAATATTTATGCTACTTTTTCAACTCTGTAATTATTTTGTTAATTGTTAAGCTTTTCCATATTGTCAATCACTCTGTCCAAAAAGCCAAGCATCATGTTAAACTCTTCCTTAGAAAAGCCTTCGTGCATGGCTTCCTCTATTACCATTATATTTTCCCTCACCCTGTTTTCGTGGTCCAGTGCTTTTTTCGTCAGCTCAATCCTCTTAAGCCTTGCATCATTTTCCATAGGTGTGCGCACGATATAGCCGTTTTTTTCAAGACTTTTAAGCATATTTGTCACTGTGGCTCCTGACAGATGAAACTTTGCTTCGATATCCTTTTGAAATATATTTTGGTCCTGATTATCCATTATATATCCAATCATCATACCCTGGCTTCGCGGTATACATTCTGTTTTACTGCACCTTTTTCTGTCAAAATATCTGTCTATGCTCCTGCTGATGCGGTTTATCTTGTGTCCTAAGTATTTATCCGGTGTAAACTCCTTCATATCTGAAATCCTTTCATAGATTTTTCTTGACAATAAAAAAAGTATATCTATAATATAGTTAGCACACTAACTAATTAAATGCAAGTATTTTTTTAGTTAACCACATTACCATAAATGTGGGAAGTTTGTTTTAATCAAATATAAATAAGAAGAAAGGACAAAACATATGTTAAAAACACTAGGTGCCCAAATAAAGGAATACAAATGGGCTTCGATTGCGACACCTGTTTTCATGCTGCTTGAGGTGGCTGTGGATACCATAATCCCTCTTCTCATGGCATCAATCATAGACAACGGTGTCAATATGGGCGACACAAGGCATATCTATATCATGGGTGTGTGGATGATTGTCGCAGCACTGTTTGGTCTTTTGACAGGATGTCTCGGTGCAAAATATGGTGCAAAGGCCGCCATGGGCTTTGGAAAGAATCTGCGTGCTGCAATGTTCCGCAACATCCAGACCTTTTCCTTTGCAAATATCGACAGATTCTCATCCGCGAGTCTTGTCACACGTATGACAACCGATGTGACCAACATCCAGAATGCTTACATGATGCTGCTTCGCATGGCTATGAGAGCCCCTGCATCCATAATATGTGCGATGGCTATGTCATTTTTTATCAGCCCTCGCCTTGCGACAATATACTTAATCGCTATCATTGTGCTTGGAGCTTTACTGCTTTTCATCAGCAAGGCGGCTATGAAATACTTCGACAGAGCCTTCAAGCGCTATGATGACCTGAATGAAAGCGTACAGGAAAACGTATCCGCTATCCGCGTTGTAAAGGCATACGTCCGTGAGGATTATGAGAAGAAACGTTTTTCAAAGGCAGCACAAAATATCTACGATGTATTTGTAAAGGCTGAAAGCCTTGTGGTATACAACTCTCCGCTCATGCAGTTTACAGTGTATGCCTGCATCCTGTTAATAAGCTGGCTCGGAGCTCATATGGTGGTAAGCAGCACTCTCACTACAGGTGATCTGATGGCTCTTCTCACCTATTGCATGAATATTCTGATGAACCTCATGATGCTCTCGATGGTGTTTGTAATGATTTCACTCTCACTCGCATCCGCAAGACGAATCAGCGAGGTATTAAATGAGCAGAGCACACTGCACAATCCAAAGGAGCCGCTTTACGATGTGCCTGACGGAAGCATAAGCTTTAAGCATGTAACCTTCAGATATTCAGACACTGCTGAAACTCCGGTTCTGTCAGATATAAATCTAGACATAAAATCCGGTGAGACCATCGGCATCATAGGAGGAACCGGAAGCTCGAAATCTTCCCTTGTAAACCTGATAAGCCGGCTCTATGACACAGACACCGGCTCTGTAATCGTCGGAGGCCACGATGTGCGTGAGTACGACATGGACACTCTCAGAAACAAGGTAGCTGTCGTGCTCCAGCAGAACGTGCTTTTCTCGGGCACCATACTCGAAAATCTGCGCTGGGGTGACAAAAACGCTACCACAGATGAGTGTATTGAGGCCTGCAAAATGGCATGCGCCGATGACTTTATCGAGTCCTTCCCTGACAAGTACAACACCTACATAGAGCAGGGCGGAACCAACGTATCCGGTGGCCAGAAGCAGCGTCTGTGTATCGCAAGAGCTCTGCTTAAAAAGCCAAGGATACTCATACTCGATGACAGCACCTCGGCTGTAGATACAGCAACAGATTCAAAAATCCGTGCTGCCCTCGCAAAAACAATACCGGGAACCACTAAGCTCATCATCGCACAGCGTATCTCATCAGTCATGGATGCTGACCGTATCATCGTGATGGATGACGGAAAAGTGGACGGCTTTGACACTCACGAAAATCTGCTTAAAAATAATGAAATCTACCGCGATGTTTACGATTCCCAGACAAACGGCGGAGGAGACTTTGATGAAGGAGGTGCTGCCTGATGCCAGGACCAAGAGGACCACGAGGTCCAAAACCAAAAATTAAAAATCCCGGTAAGCTTTTTGCGCGCCTCATGGGATTTATTTTCAAGAAATATTTACCTGCCTGCATAATTGTTGTGATATGTATCTTTGTCAGTGTACTTGCAAATGTGCAGGGAACCATGTTTACCAAAAATTTGATTGATGACTATATAGTACCACTGCTTAAGACAGGAAGTCCCGACTACGGACCACTCCTTGCAGCAATGGGAAGGGTCGCCGTATTCTACGGCATCGGCGTCATCAGTACGTTTGCATACAGCAAAATAATGATCTACGTATCACAGGGCACCATTAAGAACCTGCGTGTTGAGCTCTTTTCCCATATGCAGGATCTGCCAATCCGATACTTTGACTCACATGCGCACGGCGATATCATGTCAATTTATACAAACGATATCGATACACTCCGCCAGCTCATCAGCCAGAGTCTTCCGCAGATACTTAACAGTGCTATCACTGTTGTGAGCGTTTTTGTTTCAATGGTCATATTAAATATTCCGCTCACCGTACTAACTATCGTGATGGTAATCGTAACAACAGTCGTGACAAAGAAATTTGCAGGCTTCTCCAGCCGCTATTTCCTTGCGCAGCAGCGCGACCTCGGCAAGGTTAACGGCTTCATCGAGGAAATGCTCAACGGTCAGAAGGTAGTCAAGGTATTTACCCACGAACAGGAAAATATTGAAGCCTTCGACAAAATAAACGATGAACTCTTTGAAAGCGCCTACAATGCCAACATGTACTCCAACATGCTCGGTCCTGTAAACGCACAGATTGGAAATCTAAGCTACGTGCTCTGCGCTCTTGCAGGCGGTGTTATGGCTCTTTCAGGCTTTGGCGGTCTGACCCTTGGTAAGCTTGCGAGCTTTCTGACCTTTAACAAGAGCTTTAACATGCCTATCTCGCAGGTCAGCCAGCAGTTCAACAGTATCATCATGGCACTTGCCGGATGCGACCGTATCTTCTCACTGCTCGATGAAGCGCCTGAGACTGACGAGGGCTATGTCACACTGGTAAATGCTAAGGAAGAAAACGGAAAACTCACTGAAACACCTGAGCACACCGGCTTATGGGCATGGAAGCATACTCATCAGGCTGACGGCTCTGTGGACTACAAAAAACTCGAGGGCGATGTGGTATTTGACGATGTGGATTTCGGATATGTGCCTGAGAAAATTGTACTGCACGATGTGGATCTTTTTGCAACACCCGGTCAGAAGATTGCCTTTGTTGGCACCACCGGAGCTGGAAAGACTACCATCACTAACCTTATCAACCGCTTCTACGATATAGCAGACGGCAAGATAAGATATGACGGCATCAATATAAACAAGATTAAAAAGGCTGATCTGCGCCACTCTCTTGGCATTGTTTTGCAGGATACCCACCTTTTCACAGCTACTGTCATGGAAAACATCCGCTACGGCAAGCTTGATGCCACAGATGATGAAGTATACGCAGCTGCCCGCCTGGCAAACGCCGATACGTTTATCCGCCAGCTTCCTGACGGCTACAATACTGTACTGACAGGTGACGGTGCAAACCTAAGCCAGGGCCAGCGCCAGCTTCTAGCCATTGCGCGTGCCGCTATCGCCGATCCGCCTGTGCTCATCCTCGATGAGGCTACAAGCTCAATTGATACACGTACCGAGCGTATTGTTCAGGACGGCATGGATAAGCTCATGCATGGCCGTACTACATTTGTTATCGCACACAGACTTTCTACTGTCAGAAACAGCGACTGCATTATGGTTTTGGAGCAGGGACGCATTATTGAAAGGGGAAGTCATGATGAGCTGATTTCCCAGAAGGGGAAATATTATCAGCTTTATACTGGTGCTGTAGAGTTAGACTAGATATTGCAGAACTAAATTTTGTGTTGGAATACATTTGACACAGTTTTCAATTATGATACAATGATAAGGATAAAATAAAAATCGTAGAATTGGAAAGGGGCAAAAGACAATGCAAAAGAGTAGAAAAAGAATTGTAAGCGCAATCGTAAGTGCATCTTTAGTGCTTGGATTGTGGACAGGATATGCCATTCCTGCCCGTGCGGAGGAAAATGGAAGTGGACAAACTCCACCGACCGAAATTGGCGAACCAACACCGACGCCTACGGTGACACCATCGGCATCTCCAAGTGTTGAACCAAGTACAGAGCCAAGTGCGGAGCCAACGGTTACGCCGGAGCCGGTAGATGTGACCAAAATTGCGATAAGTAGAAAATCAGCGGTTTTAATGGTAGGAAAAAAATTACAGCCTGTGATAACGGGAACGACTTCAACAGTTACCTGGACAAGTGCCAATGAAAAAATTGCTAAGGTGGATGAAACCGGAAAAATTAAAGCAC
>OHCR01000796.1_pt1 | contig 16264 bp, 14 predicted proteins | sample 1566831 | NCBI WGS metagenome assembly OHCR01 (sample SAMEA3879516, study PRJEB24766) | human gut metagenome | biome: human-associated habitat; feature: feces | place: USA | collected 1985/1987
GAGCCATAGAGCGTTATCCGTCGATTGCACGCTACTACGAGATCAACTACATCCGAAGTGAGGAGAAGCCTCTAGAGATGCAAGAGGTGGCTTGGAAGATCAAAGACCTCTCCAAGGTAGAGGGTGGTCACGGCGTTTACTTCCTGCGCACCAACGTCCGTACACTAGACGAGCGCACTACTTGGGACTATTACAACTTGATCCGAGAGATAGAGTGCACGAATCGTCAGCTCAAGACGGACCTACACTTGCGCCCGCTCTTTCATCAGACGGATCAGCGCAGCGATGCCCATCTTTTCTTTGGCCTGCTCGCTTACTGGGTTGTCAATACCATACGCTGTGGACTCAAAGCGCAGGGCGAGAACTGCTACTGGCGAGAGATCGTCCGACGTATGTCGACGCAGAAGTTGGTCACCACCGAAGGCGTCAACCCGCTGGGCGAAAAGGTCGAAATGCGACAATGTAGCAAGCCCTCGAAACAGGCCTCCGAGATCTACCAAAAGCTAGGTTTACGAGAAGCCCCCTTTCAGGAAAATCAAAATCTGTAGGACACAAAGTTCATAACCCAAACGCTCTCGCCCGCACCCAGCAACCATTACACGCTTTTCCCTGTGAAACTTGGGTTGAGGAGCAGCTGTTCTCTACGGAAACATAGTCATATTTGGGGTCAATAGAAAGACCGTCACGAACAAACACCTCCTTATAATAGAATGCTTCGAGGAAACCTCTTGCATCTGATGTGGGTTCATCCCTACCAAGGTTATGTATGGCTACTACCATGCATACAAGAGCCATAAGAGGAATAACAAAAAGTTTTTTTCATGGCCTATAGTTCGTTGTGAATTGGTAATTCCTTCAATTCGTTGATATTGAGTAAATGAAAAAACGTACCATTATGCTCGTAAGTAGCAGATTGATGGTAGTGGCCATAGTACCAGTAGCGGAGAGGATGGCCATATTTCGATAGCCACTCATATACTTTGTTAAGTCCCTCACGCTCTCGTCTTACATCTTCTGCTAGGTTCTTGTCGTTAGCGCAGAAGTATTCAAAGTCACCTTTGGTATGTGGTGGGCAAAAAGATGGCGCAGGATGTGTAATAACAGCGTCAATACGCACAGACTCATCTTCCAGCACTTGAAGTTCCTCTAATTTGAAAACAAAAGGCTCATCAGTCCACCATAAAGGCATCTTTCCTTTCTCTTGGATAGACATCATAGATATGCGGAAGTTCCTATCCTGCGAAACAGCACCTCCAATGCATAGTATGTTATGGCCAGCTGTATGTACGATGGTATAGTCTGGAAGCGTCTTCATATACGGATAGTCTATCAACTCTTTCTCAAAGTAGATAGGGTCATCATGATTGCCACGTAACATCAGTAGTAAAACATTGGCCTTTGCCAACTTCTTATGCAACTTCCGCTTGTAGAGGTTATCGTAGTAACCGATACGGCAGAAACCAAAACCGCAGTCCCCTGCTACAATCACAGTGGCATCAGTTATCTGGCGCCGATCTATGTCATAGACCAACGTCTCAAAATCCCCATGTATGTCACCGCAGACAATCACGTTGTCGGGATGGTCGGAAAGGTCTAGATACTGCATACCATCTTATACATTTATTGATTGTCACAACTTTGATTTAGGCTCGTACAATTCCAAGGTCGATCGTTTGCATCAATATTGTAACTATCGGCCAAAAGGTCGAGCATCATGTTTTTGTGCTCGTCAGACACTTTCCTTGACCAACCACCAGATTGTCTAGCCATAAGATACATGTGATACATTTTTAGGCTTTGCAGGGAATAACGATTTACTTGATCTTCTACGCGAGCAAACTTCACATGAACAGGGTCGTTACCTTGTGTAGAGTTGAACGATTGGGATATCAGAGCCAGATTGCCAAACGAGTGAATCGGATGTATGTCTTCGTCATCTCTTTTGGCCCACTTGTCATTGTTGCTTTCTTCTTGTGGGTGAAGATGCTCTACAGAGTTGTTGGAGCGGAAGCGGTAGTCGTGAACAGGTTTTATATTATCTGCCAGTCTTTCGAATACGCTTTCCGCTTTTTCCCACAGTAAGTATTCCAGTCGCCAAAACAGGTAATGGTTGCCTCGGACAATATGATAACTCAAAGCCTTATCTATATTGCCTGTTGGCCACGGATGGATTTGGGTGTCGTAACATCTCAGCCAAATCAAGATATTGTTTGATGATGGCTCTTGATTGTACGTTGATACATATTTGAGGTATGGCACCAGCCATCTGGAATAAGAGGTGGAAACCTCCATCATGGCCAAATATTGCTCAAGAACATCATAATTGCTCCGTTGCTTGTCGGTAGATGTGAAGAGAAGCCTATAGTCGAAACGATTTTGCTCTGAGTAGCTCTTGCGAATCACATACAAATCGAGCAGAAGACGTACTTGAAGCAGGGTTTCAAAGAATTTGGTCGCGTCAGGTTTTTCTTTTTTGAAGGTTTCAGTCAGTTTGTCTGTACGGAAACTGATATTGTAGCCCATATAGCTTAGTGTTACCAGCAACAATTCGGGAAAGTTGATGATACTTGCCTCTTTGTCGAAACGACTGTTTTGGAATTTGTATTCCTTAATGGGTGTAAGGGCTATGGTAGTAGCATCATCACCGGTTGTGGCATGAGCCATATCACAATATTCAAAGGCAGCGGAACAATTCCCGTTTTTGCAACACTCAATTGCTTCACGGTATCTTTCAATGCACTGTTTGTCATCTCCTTCGCTTGCTGTGATAAGTTTCTTGTCCATGGTAGCCACAGCATTCCATATGCGCGTGTAGAATGGCTTGTTTTCCATAAGCTGACGTAGCAATTCCACTTTCAGAATTTCATGTTGTTCCAGACTCTTTCCTGTTGAGTTCATGGCCTCAAAATAGCGGTTCAGAGAGTCTGGCACGGTCTGGTAGTGTTCTGGGAGAATGCTGTTGAAGATAGTCAGATCTGCAAACACAACTCTCGCAAAGCGGTGCTTTTCATCGTCATCGGGTATCTCATTATTGAGTTTAGCCGAGATGGCACACAAGGCCTCGTCCATTTTCTTGTTAGTATAACGAGAGATGGCATGAGAGTCTACGCTTGCAATTTGATGCAAATATTTCTTGTCATCATCACGCCCTACAAACTTTAACCTTGTTCCGCCCTGAACAAAACGTCTCCAGTCATCAGAAAACTTTTGTTGGCAGATACCAATCAACATTAGCATGGTAAAACGTTGTTGGCCGTCAATCAGTTCATACGTGCCATTATTCCTCACTGTGGTTATCATGCCAATATAATATGGAGTTCCTGATTTGTAGCGATAATGCTCAATCAAGTCATCCATGAGTTGGTTCACCTCTTTCAATCCCCATACGAACAAGCGTTGATAAAGAGGTATGGCAAATGAAATATTGTTGTTGACAATATCTTGCGGTGTGAGTTTGCCTATAGGTGTGAGTTTACCAATCGAATTCATCTTCTATGCGTTTTGAGATTTCTTTATCTGAAACTGCTGGAATTGCTTTGAACAGATTTTTGAGAGAATTGAAGAATGCTGAATGTACAGGTCTTACGTCCTCCTGCATTTCATACACACATGGTACAATACGTTCCAGTGCTTCAGCAAGAAAGAACGTGGGCGAAGAGGATTGCTCAACCATCATAATTATCTCACTGTTTTGGGCATATTCCCTCACGCTGACCGTAGTGGCACGCGGTGTGGAATAACGATGTTTGGCCATATAAGAGCAGATGCAGAACAAAGCCTCTGTCAGGTATGCTCGTCCAAATTTGAGATAATATCCAAATAGCAGACTCTCGATGACACTGGCATATCTGGCATGTGCTCCCCAATTCAGGTGTCTATCCAGTAACTCGACAATCTTCGTTTGCCGAAAGTCCTCATAGGAATGGACAAAATTTTCGGCATAAGCAAAGAAGTGGCTCCCGCCCTGAATCTTTTCGTTGAAAACAAACGATTCGCCAAACGGAGGTATGCCTATCATTACCGGAGCTGCCTGGTATTCCTTTTGTACGTGCCTGTAAGCATCTTCGTCTGCAAAATTTCTCCGCATCCAATGACGCAGGCGGAATAGATGTACCGCGAGGGTCTGGTTGAGATTGTTTTCTTTGCCTGAACCATCTTGCTCTTGTGTCATTGCATTCCATTTCTCTGCGAGGTGCATAGCCTGCTCCTCGATATGTATGTAGCGTAAATGGTGAGCTTTGAGAAGGTCAAAATCTGACAAGGGTACGCCACGTGAGTTCTGCGCCGAAAAGAAAGTGTAGGCTAAATCCATATTGTTGCCAGTGAGAATTAGCACCGCAAACGACAACTTTTCGAGCATCGTCTTGGCAAAATCTTGAGGCTCTTTTTCACGAGCGACAAGTGTTTTGATGACGTATTTTGCATTAGACACATGCTTCGTAGACTCATGAGAGAAGAATGAATGTTTCATCAACGGCAACTGACCGGTTGCCCCCAAAGCCCTTATCATCAGGCTTAGTGTGACCAAACGTTGTTGGCCGTCAATAATATCATAAACATAAGGCTTGTCGGGAGTTGTGTCCTGATGGTAATGCAGGATAATGGTTCCCAAATGGTAGTCGTTTTGTAAACGTGAGGATTTAATGGCATTCCATAAAGTGACTATATCGTTATTCTCCCAACAATAGTCTCTTTGATAGTCAGGCAATGCCAAATTCCAATTCATCAACTCGCCAAGATGCATAGAGAATGCGGAAACGCCATCTTCAGATGTGTCTGAATAAGGAGTTTCATCAAATGTTTCTTTTATGTTGTACGGAGCCTCCAAACTTTCCACTTCAGGTTGTGAAAGAAAATCCATTATCAAGGGTAAGAAGTATGTCTCTAACCGTTTGAGGTTTGCAACGAGTGCATCTAAATCTGGAGTGTCAACAGACAGACGCGCATATGGAAGGTTTGTAAAACCGTTCCAATTCCACGATAGCCATTCGATGTCTTCTTTGCCAACAGTTTTGTTTTTCAGGAACCGGGCCAATCGTCTTATTCTTCCTTCACTTTCGGTTTGGGGCTCAAAATGCAAAAGTACATAGCCGTCCCTCCATGTGCCATTACTATGATACTCATAGTGAACTTCTTCATCATGAGCATCATTATCAGGGGCGTAGCCAGCAGAGAATCGTATATGGCGCGAACTTTGCCACGAACCTCCGGGAGCATGAATGCCGGAGACCCTAGCGTTTAGACCACTCCGTGTCAAAGCTGCGTTTAGTTCTTCTTTATTGTTTTGAATCCAATATGCCATCGCCGTATCCTTTATTTACTAGTGGGTTGTTCTATAAGTTCACATTGTGCAGTGTCTGCGATTTCTCGCAAATACAATCTTGCACACATCTCAGCATCGTCACCAGCACGATGGTGAGTGCCTTCGGGAATGTCGAGTTGCTTGCAGAGGTATTCGAGGGAGTTGCAGCCGAAGTCGTAGATACGACGAGCCGTTTGCAATGAACATTCCCATTTTAGTTCGGGCAAATGCAAATGATATAACTCTGAAGAATGTTCTAAGCAACTGCGGTCAAAACCTGCATTATGGGCCACAAAGGTGTCGAACTCATCAAGATAGAGGCGTTCTATCTCCTCCCACACTTGCGGAAAGTCGGGAGCGTTTTTAGTGTCCTCTGGCTGTATGCCATGACATTGCATATTCCAGTAACTATATAAGTTGTCCTCTGGACGCACAAGCCAAGATTTGGTTTCTTGCACAGTACCGTCCTTTACCACACAAATGCCAACTTCACAAACCGATGCACGTTTGCCAGTGGCGGTTTCAAAGTCTATTGCGATGAAATTCACTCCTTTTTTCATAGTCAGTCCTCCCCAAAGAAACCGTCAGTACTAAAATCGTCATCGTCATAATCGTCATCATGACGATTCGGAAACATCATGTCCATTTCAGCTTCGGGGTCGTAGAAGTCGTATTCTGCCGACACTTGCTTCACCAGTTTCTCGAAGAGGTTAATACGTTCTTCTGTATAATGCGGGATATACCCTTCTCGATTAATGAGCGCCGTTTCAGAAAGGAAAGACATTTCTTCTTTCATCTCAGCAACTTCCTCCTGAAGGGTATCAATATCGTCAACGTCTGGATGGTTATCCACCAGTTCCTGAAGGCGATGGATATAGCCCTCCAACTGTGGGTGTGTTTTCACGCCACCATCATAGATGCCAAATTCGATACGAATATCTCTCAACAAGCCCTTTAAGCGTTTCTGATCCTTTTCATCGTTTTCATTGTTGGGGACAAAGGACTCGTTAAAATCAAGGGCCTCCTTATACATATTGATGGCCTTAGACGCTTTCGGGGTTTTATTTGCGATGTCGCACAATGCGTTGATGTGCTTCTGAATATCACTTGCCATAGCTGTTATTTATAGATATGCATTAAGTTTTTTGCGATGTTCCGCATTTGCTTCCTTACTGATTCTGGTTCCACGACCTCTATCTGATCCACCTGCATAAGTAGGGCTTGTAGAAACTCGTAGTTGGGCCGCACATCGTATGAAAAAGTCGTTGATTCATCATCTCGGGCAATTTCTTTCTGAGAAGGGTGGATGGGCAGTGTGGCCAGGTATTTACGGGCATAGTCATACGCTTTGATAACTACATGCTCAATGTCGATTTTTTTATCCGCGATGACACCAACGCAACCTTCAAAGAATGCATTGATGTCAAAATCGTCCGGCATCTTAAACGTCTTCTCCAGTACCTCTATCTCCTATATGCGGTCAAGGCCGTATATGCGTACATCGTCGTAATAAGGAGAGCGACCAACGAGGTACCACCGGCGATTATAGACTTTCATCGCGTAAGGCTCCACCTCAAAGGTTGAAGCATAGTCCTTGCCAAAGCCTTGGTGGGTTATCTTCAGCACTCTATCAAAGCGCATAGACTCCAGAATACGTGTAAGGAAACAGCTACCCGACGGCATTTCCTCAAACTGAATGCGATGTTCCAATGAACGGTCGGCCTGCAACTGGTTAAGAGTGGCATAACTGTCCACCAACCATGAGCGCAAACCATCGCCCTCCAGGTCTTCAGGATGGTCGATGTAATACTTGTAGCCGTCCTTGGCATCGCACTCAATATAGACATTGAATACGTCCACAATTGCTTTCTTGTGGTTCATAAATGTCCGCCACGGCAGGTCATCGCCATAGCCGAGGTGACTGCGCTTCCAGCATTCATTGATTTCCTGGAATGTTATGCGTCCGTGGCTCCGTATGGTGTCTATAAGCCATACATAGCGACCGAACAGGTCTGCGTTTCGTGCTCCCATATCTAATGCCTTGATTTTACGACTGCAAAGTTACCAATAGTCTATGCAAAATTGCGGCATAGCAGTGCGATTTCTGCGTTTAATCGCCATTATTTGAGGTTTTTTCTGCATTTTGAGATGTGAAAGCAGCAATAATCACTCCTGTAGGAGGCATTCTGTCGGGGAAGTATAGACCAAACTTCATCTCAACGTGGTTGCTTTCCATCTTTTCTTAGATGTCTTTAAGGTATGCTGCCCATAGAGGCACCTCTTCTTGGTCGCGGATAGCCATATTGCATAGCCAGGAGGATAAAGTTATTTCTTCGTGTGCTTGTCGAAGTTGCTGGATTGCGGACGTAATACGATTAGGACTATCCCTGGAGATGTCAAAGGCCAAGGCATCAAGAACATCTCCCGACTTGCATACTGCCTCAATGTCTTGTAAATCGAGACTAATCAGATTTTGCTGTTTCACAATACGCTCTATAACTAACTCACGATAGTTCTCATACGTGGATAGTCTCTTAACTTTGTTGTTGAGATGCAATGCCTTGCTCATCTCGTCAAATCTTTCTAAAATAGAATCACTCATCGCTGTAATTGCTATAGTTAGACATTGCTGATGCCAGTTCCATCGTCTTATATGCCGTGGCAAACTCCTTTGGGAAGTGGACTTTAAGATAGCCAATCTGATACGCAAGGAATGTGTAGCACACAGCATGGCTGCGAATGAAAGTATAGCAGGTAGTATGCTCCCATTCCTCGAAGATGCCCCGTAGGGCATCAGTCGGAAAACCATTCCGCGTTCCTTGGGCAATGAACTTGTCCTTGAGCACGACAAAGCTATCATACTTTTTCTTTCCAAGGTCTCTGCGCAGTTGGTCGCTCTCTCCAGGTGTGAACGATGCCAACCTTTGGGCTATGAGCATTATTTGCTCTTGATAAATGGTCATACCGTAGGTGTAACCAAGTATTTCCCTCAGTTCTGGGATGACATACTCTATGGGCTTATCCCCGTTCTTGCGGGCAATATATTCTGTTGTCCAATCCAGTGGGCCAGGATGGCACATAGTGTAGAGTGCAACCAGTTCCTCGAATGTCTGTGGTGCAGCTTGCCGAAGCAGGTCTTGCATGGTTGAACTGTCAAAGTCATAGATGCCACAGGTATCTCCTTGGCGAAATAGATTCATTGTGGTTTTGTCATTCAAAGGAAGATTATCCAAATCGAAATTGCCATCAGACATTGTCAAGCACAAGTCAATGACAGATAGTGCTTCAGTTCGTAGCAGATGAAATGGTATCAACCCTGCGTCTTCCGCATCCAACATAGATACAGCAATGGTCGGTCTATTTCTGACCCCTTTTTTCTCAACAGAGACAATGTCTACGATGTTTTGGGAACAGATAAAGATGGGATGCGTTTCTTCACGTCCGTATGCCACATGGTCGTAGTGTTCACTCAGATAATCGAACATCTTGCCTTGCGTAGCCATGTCCACATCAATATCGATGTCAGGCAATAACCTCTTGTCAGGATTGCAGAAACGCTCGAACAGTAGCCCAAACTTCAAAGGGTCGATAGACGTGATGCCAAGGCAATAATTTACAATAGAACTGGCAGCACTGCCTCTTCCAGGACTGACACGCCCGATTTCTCGTGCGTGCTGCACATAGTCAGCCACAATGAGGAAGTAATCAGCATATCCAGAATCCTCAATATATCTCAGTTCATAATCTATGCGGTTGGCCAGTTCGTCTGACCAATCCTCGCCATAGCGTTCGCACGCACCCTCAACAACGAGGTCTCGTAGATATTCCTCGTCACCAGAGGCATTATCCCAATATTTGGGAAGGAGATAATCTTTTTTCGCCATATTCTTTTGTTAATTGGATGCAAAGATAGTGCTTCGGCTATGCCATATTAAAGCACATCTTCCTTTATCTCACGATTATTTGTCTTTCGTCGGGCACGTCTTGGGTATCTGAACGGAGTTTGGCACGGCGATTCTCTATTGAGAGGCTGTGACGTATCACCACATTGCGGGCTTCCACTTCGCCTGCAAGACGAAGATAGCGGGAATATCCTTGCGATGTGTTACCACCTTTGGCAAAACCTTCTGCCTCCTGTATTAAATGTTGTACTTCGTGAAGCAACACGCCTTCAATCTGTTGGTCGAAGGGTGCATTGGGGGTTCCGATTGTCACCACCATACCATAATTGATGGGGTCAAAGTAGCCCAACGTGCCTCCTCTCGAAGTGTAAGAAGAGAACAATCTTAGCCGATTAAAGGCGGGATATGCCGAAAGCAAGGAGGTATCAGCCATACATAGAGCTATGTTTATTGGTTCGCCGTAATGTCTTTTTACGTGATCTTCGATGACGGCATTGGGGTGGAATGGGTCAGGGTATTCAAACTTCCACAAACCCTCCACGCCAAGTTCCCAACCTGTCCGCATTTTAATGCAAGACATGGTTGTCCCCATACGCATTTCCTGTTTAGCCGTGTGAAGTGCCGCCTTTAGGACTTCTGCGTTTTCTGTATTTGCGATGCCTTTTTCGCCAAGATACATTTGTTTAATCCATTATTACGTCAGTCTCTCCGTCAAGGTATCTTCTCAAAGACTGCACTATATGCTCAAGACGGTTACTACAAGGGCAGTTGTTAAGGAACTCCATAACCTGTTCTCGTGGTGGAGACATGAAAAGAAATTCTTCTTTGAAGCGTTCTCTAATACTCGTAACAACATCGAGACGCTCCTTGCAACTTGCCTTGTATAATCTATCGTAACAAGCCAAACTAATCTTATCGGTCGGTTCAATCAGGGCATGGCGCAGTTCGTCCAATACGGCACGACGTAACGAACGTTCATTGTCTTCAAGATGAGAGCAAGAACGCCAGTTGAAATAGAGGCTTCTGGACTGCAATCTTGTTGCCATATCCTTCATACTGCATCCTTCCAACTTTAATGTGGCTTTGCAAAGAGTCACAAATGGAGAGTATGATTGTACGTCCAGACCTGCATCATCGTCTTTTAGTATGGGTGGTGTGATATGTAGAAGAACCTCACGGTGCGAGGGCGGAAGCGGTTGTTCTGTCTCGTTTTGCCAGTCGAGAACAGGCCAAGCTATGTTCTCTTCATGAAGCGATTGCGATTCAAATTGTTTAAGTTCACCGATGGTAATCTGTTCGCGTGGTACGACAATCATCGCTTTATTCTTTACCCAAAAGGCAATGATGCTCTGCATAGTCTCACTCTCAAAACGCAGATTGTCCGTATGGTATCTCATACGAGTTTTGCGTTGCTTCGGGTTGTTTGAAGCTTTGTCTCGTTCTGACCGTATGGAAGACACTGGCTCCGCTATGAATAAAGAGCGTATTGGAGCATCGAGTTGCTCAAATGCTTTGGTACTTCTTTCATCCACACTGATACGAAATTTCAGTCCATTGTTTGATTTTTCACGGATGGGCATAAGCAAGAATGTGACATCCAGACCAGTAACATAATATACCGAAGATGTTGAGTTTGCATAACGCAATCCATCAGCTAATGGCAGTGTCACATTTTTCAACACATTACGCAGACGCGCCTCGTCGAGAGGCATCAGTAGGCCATGAGCTACCGTCTTTTTTCCGGCCTTATCTGGGGCGAGTGTAAAAGTGATGAAACGAGGTTTTAAGTTGGCTATGGCTGGGTCGCTATAAGCTCCGAGTATATTGCCTGTGACGATTTTGCGCTCTATAATCCGGTTGTTATATTTGGCTATTTCTTTGTCCCAAACCATTGCATCGAAGGGATATGGCTGTCCATATTTCATGATACCTTCCAGTTTGCCGTAGTTGCTGTTCTTTTCAGAATGCACCAGATTGATGGAGATTTCACGCATACCGGCAGACAGAGCAAACACCAATTCCACCTTGCCTGGAAGGAATTTCTTCTCAATGTCTTGGCCAAAGCGAATGTCTTTTAAGACACCAATGACATGATCGCATTCAAATTCCAGTTCAACACAGCCGCTCATATCGTATGAAAAGCCCAGTTTAGCCGCCGAAAGAATGGTGCGCAGACGTTTACCTTCTTCGCTAATCTTCTTGAGGTTCTTGCCAAGGCGCTGCGCATGGGCCATCCATTCATTAGAATAGGATTTCAGACGGCGCAGTATTGTATTCCGCATATACAAGCCCTTTACTTTTTCTTTTGCCATACCACACCATGACTCATAGGGCTGTTGTGCTATGGCTATCAGTTCATCTACCAACTCGTCATTCGTGATATGTTTCTTCAGAGACTCACGAACATTCAGAGTTAGAATATTCTGACGTTGTGCGATGCGCTCTCGCACTTTCTTGCGTTGCAGTCTGTAGTATGCATCCACCTCCTTCTGCAATACACTGTTCTCTCTGAATGGTAGGCCATATTGTTGCTGGGCTTCTATTATGGCTTTTTGGAGAGATTTTGAATCATAGGGGAAAGTGCGATGGCGGCAGCGGTAGGTAGTGAGGTACGACCCTGCGCCTAATCGAGAGTCATCGAGCGCAGCCGTAAAGAACTCATCACGAACAAAAACAGCCTCAAAATCGCGATGCTCTCGTTCGAGATCCCATTGATTGATGCGGCGCAAGTCCGTTTCAAGTGTTTGGTAAGCAGTAAAGAGTTCGTCGATGGCATCCTGTTGTGCAGTAACGCTAAGCATGGCAAGGCGTGCCATCAGGCGGCTTGCAGTAAGAGAAGATGTTGGCTTCAGACCTAGCACAAAGGACAACTCCGTATGTGCTTCAAGAAACTCACGTGCCACCTGATTGCCATATTTATTGCTCAAGTCAATAAAGTCGGCTTGCTTGCGATCCTGGTCCTGATTGGCCGCAGTATTTGCACTCAGTAGTCGCAATTTGGCGCGAAGCATCATATTTAGCCTTTTCTCTGACGGGATGGAGGTGATGATATATTCGTAAAGGGGAGGTAAGTCCATGCGCTGTCCTGTGCGGTTGATACGTCCACGCTTTTGGAGGTCTATGTTTACATCCAGGTCTGTCTGCACAATGAGCATCTTGCGCTGACGCACTTGCGATTCGGGCACCTCTGCTGTGGCTATGGCATGGGCACTTGCTCCGATAGCACCACATGCGTTGATAAGGATTACATCAAGTTTGTTGTTCTGAAAATCGTTAAAGATACGGTTACTGTGAACCTTACGTCGAGACACGATGGTAGCCGCACAGAAATCGTCCTCTCCGTCAGGCCATGTGTATTCCAACTGGTGGACACGGCCTGTACACTCTTCAAAGCGAATATGAATAAAACGCCCGTCTGGAGCCTCAAAGGTCTCCCTTGTTATCAATTGTCTAATGACATCAATGGGCGAAAGAGGCAGATGAAAGGTATCTTCCTTAATGCCATGTTTGAGTAGTTCATAGAAATTTTCCACCTCAGCAATAGCATTTGCGACTTCTTCTGCTCCTGGTAAGTCCATATCAAAAGTGAGTTTGAACAGAGACATATAGGAGTGGGTGTCTATGACCGTCTTCTCCAATAAACGAAGCAATATAGCCGAAAAATCGCCAGAGCAATTACCTTTCTCATCCTTCACCACATCCTGCAGCACGCATTCCAACGTATCGCTCATTCCGATAACCACGCTACGTCCCTGCCTAACCTCCCCAGCAGCTGCGTCGGCGATAGTCTTGGCTTTCAAGGCAATCAATAGGATCTTGTTTACATAAAACAACTGTCCGCGTGTAGGATAACATCCCCAATCAGCTATGAGTTGGTAGAGCCTTCCAAGCGCAATAGTCTGATGAACCATTTGACTCAATGTTACCAACTCGCGAAACCAATACATTACCCTGTCAAACAGCTCGGAGTGTACCACCAAATCGTCATCAAGATAGGTGTAAATAGGGTCAGGAATACCTTCGTTTGAATGTTCACGCCGTATCATCTGCCCATCTGCAGCCAAGGTTGAAGATACAAATTCCTGCATGGGTACACCTCCGCTGGCAAAAGCAAGTTGAAGCGTTGCTTTTGTGGCCAAAGCACTCAAAGCAGTGCGCTGCATAAAGGTTATCAGGCATTCAGGACGTTTGGCAAATGTTGCTGAGAGGAAAACGCATTGGGCTTCAGCACTATTTTCCAGCACAGAGTTTATGCATTGGGTGATGACAGACACGTTGCCAGCCGAGACGCTACTGCTGCGGTGTGCTTCGTCAAAGATGAAAAGCAGACGATGCTTTTCGCAAAGCGCATTGAGGAAATCGAGTCGTGTCTTGTCTTTCTTGGCATCCTTTAGTTGAGAATAGGTCATCATCAAATACTCGTAGCAACCTTCAGGAATGTCTCTTTTGCTGTATATGATTTCCATCTCACGTTTCTTCAGCGATTTATATACAACCTCATATTGCTTTTGGTAGAGTGTCATCAATCCGCTGTCATCAGCCTCCTCATCCTCACCGATTGTAGGAGACCAAATTTCGTCAGGCGCATCAGGCATTGACTCGGGTTCTATCACTTTGTCAAAATCTACAACCGAGACACCGCTATTCACTATCAACGGTCGTGCCTCTTGTATGCCCAACGCCTTGCAATCACGATACATGTCGCTAAAAAGCGTATAGCGGTCAGTGAAGAAAACGGGCAGATAGCCGGACAACATACCATAGCGGATCATAGCCGCAGCTTGTCGCCCTTTACCTATGCCAGTCTGGTCTCCAATGATAACGGCCTGACTCCGCATTTCGATATTATAGATAGCCATGGCCACACTGTCTATCTGCTCCATAGCCAATGCTTGAAACAGTTCTTTTTGAGAAAAGTGAAGTCGTTTGGCCACAAATCCGCTAACATCCCCGCCTAGGGCATCTCGCAGTTTTTCAAGCGCATGTGTGGTGTCATTGGCCAACTGGCTTGGCACTTTAGTGCCAAGCTCTTGAGCACCAGCGGATATGCCTTTGTATTCTGTAGAAAGGACCTCCATACTATACTCTGGGTAAATTAGCAGCAGATATTCTTACACGCACAATCTTTTCTGTCATTAGCGTGAAGCATCTGCCCCACTCGCTGTCGAAAAGTTGTTGTCCTCCTGGCATTTCTTGTCAAAATCACTCATTGTCCTTGGTTATGTCTTTGTATCGCCGACCAGCCTGGTCTGTTAGCCGTTGACAAACCAATTGAACATTCACATCAAAACTGTTGATGCGCACGATGTCGGCCAGCGAATAAGGGTTATGGGTATAGAGGGCATGGAATGCGTACCCAAAGCAGATATGCTTGAGATCATCGCGATGCAGGCACTCGTCCCAACTGGTGCCATCGTCCAAATCTGCAAAGTCAACGACAAGCAATTCCTTGTCCGCCATGTCTGGCGTGTTTCCTTCTTCGTGCCGCACACAGCAGTTGTCAATGTAGCCAAGAGCGCAACGTCTCTTTTCTTCGTTGTTCATGATAACATACAGCATATAAGCAAAGTCTGAACCATAGTAAGCATCGTTTTCCAGATGCAGGACGGTCCCATAATCGCCCTCATTGCTATCGTATTCAACTCCTACAGTCAGTTTACCTTCCACCTCATAGTCATCATCGAAACTCTTGTCAACGCCATGAGCCAGCAAGGTGCGATACAATGCACAGGTACGCCGATACATATTCTTCCGCAAGTCGGTCAGGAGCGTGTTCACCTGCTCCATACGTTCAATCTCGTCGGGAGCATAGGTGAACATCTTGTCCAGTATCATTGTTCTCAGACCGATGTAGTTGTCTATTTCTTCCATGGCCTGTTGTGAAGGACGTTCAAGATAGAAACTCAATGGATCGTTTCCGACAATACCCTTTATATCTTCTTCCACTGACAGCAATAACTCGCGTAAGGTTGCGACATCCTTGGCCGCTTCAATGCGCTCAATATTGATTGTGCTCTCTTTTCGTGTCATTGGTCGTTCTCTTTAAGTTGTTCTTTCTCTTCTTCTGTAAGATGACGCCATTTGAGCGTTTCGCCGAGAGAGGCCCCTGTCAGAAACTCTTGTTTCTGTTTTCTCTTTGCGTCCATGTACTTGATAGTGGCCATGGGGAGGTAGCATACTCGTCTTGGTGTATTGCTGGTCGTTATTCCGATACGACTGAACGAGATTTTCACTGTTTTGATGTTGAGTGCCATACTATATAACTTTTAGAATTGTGCTACAAAGTTACGATGGAGGCTATGCCAGATTGAGGCATTGGTATCAAGAATATCATCAGGGAGTCCAAATTTCTATCTCGCCATTGTTCTGTTGGATGGTCTTTTGAACATAGTTCCAGAATTTCTCCTTAATCTTGTGGTCTGACGAGATTTCTATCTTGGTTAATTGCGATTCATTGCTGAGTGTTATCTCACGCAGTTCGTGGCAGCATGAGCATCGTATCTCCCGAAGGCGGTCGCACTTGGAGGCAAGAACCTTCTGCACTTCGCTGCAACTGCAATCCAGGAACTCAATGTAATAATCAAGCGTGGTTATGCCTGGTCTCTTTATGTGTGGTTCAATGCATGCAATAAAATAATACACGGAAAGGAACTACGTCCTGGAGGGACACGGCAACTGCGACCATTTAGCTTAAAGCCCAAGATGAATGGTCCAAAACGTAAATGGTTCAAGCGTAAGGTTCGGCGCTTATCGACCATGGAAGAACTTTCGGCACGATGGTAAGCCGATGCCATCTGCGCTGTAATCCTCACGACGGCTCACCTCGCAACGGGTCGCTTTGAACAGCAATCCTTCGAAGAGAGAAAGGTCTGTGTTAGGTGCAGAACGTTTAATCTGCTGTAGCAAGTCCCAGCGGTTGGCAAGCAGGACTGACGCTTTATAATCGTCTTTTCAGAAGCAACCCATTAGCGACAAGCGAGACATAGATGGGGCATTATATATAACGTGTCAGCCATGGATTGGCTGTTGGCTGTTAGCTATTGGCTGTTAGCTATCGGAA
>OHCR01000798.1_pt1 | contig 16241 bp, 10 predicted proteins | sample 1566831 | NCBI WGS metagenome assembly OHCR01 (sample SAMEA3879516, study PRJEB24766) | human gut metagenome | biome: human-associated habitat; feature: feces | place: USA | collected 1985/1987
ATCCAGAGAAGACGATGGTACGCTGACGGTATATTTCCCGATGCTGGTGAACCGTTATGCCACCGTAGACGGAGAGAAGCAGCTGACAGCCTGTGCGGACAACTGGATCGAATATATTGCGCTGCAGAACAATCTGGAGATGACGATCCAGACGTTGTCAGCCAACTATGAGCAGTATCAGAACTGTAATGATCTGTATAAAGAAGATGCGGGCAATCTGAAATATGTGGTCCGTATGATGACAACAGATGGAGTTAGCAGAACCTATACGAATGTATCGGAGCTTGAGAACAGTTCCGATAATGATATTACGGATTATTTTTCGGAGTACAGACGGTATCTGATCTATTATCCGGACAGTCTGGAATTTACCGGTAACACAGGAATGACTGAGGGCCAGATCTATCAGTATCTGAAAGAGTATGGTTATGTGCATCCGGATATGACTCATATCTGGATCGCAGTGGATACCAATTATCCGGTGGAGGGAGATTCCTTTTACAATGCCAATGTGGTGTTCCAGAGAATCGTTCCGAATATCTGGTATCTGATCGGCGGAGGGATCCTGCTGGCAGTATTGTGGCTGCTGGTGGGTATTTATCTTACCGTAACGGCCGGCGTGGCTTACGATGAGGAGGATGAGCCGGTTCTGTACCTGAACGGTATCGATCATGTCTGGATCGAGTTCATGGCGCTTTTGCTGGTGGGATTTATCTATGGCGGAAGAATCGGATACGATTATCTGATGAATGTGGCCAATAAGGTATATCTCAGCCATTCCGAGATCCAGGGGCGGGAGATTACACGGCTGACAGCCTACGGCGTCTTTGCGCTGTATGGCTTCTGCGTAAGCTTGGGAATCAATGTTTTCTGGTACAGCCTGATCCGCAGGATCAAATCCCACAATATGTGGAGTGACAGTTTCCTGCACTGGATCGTCACAAGCTTCGGTAAGGCGGTACATTTTGTGGTTTCCCACAGAAATTCCGCCATCAGCTCACTGATCCCGTATAATCTGTTTCTACTGGTGAATCTGGCAGGAATTTTCGGAGCTTATCTGCTACGGGGAAAAAGCACTCTGTGGGTGCTTCCGGCACTGGGGGCTATTGTGTTGGACGGCATTGTGGGGGTACTAAGGTTCAAGCAAAAAGCGGAGCAGATCGATATCGTGGAAGGAATCCGCAGGATCCGTGATGGAGAAGTGGATTATAAGCTGGATGTGGAATCTCTTCATGGGGACAACCGTGAGATGGCGGATGCAGTCAATAACATCGGAGAGGGTATCCGCAAGGCGGTAAGCACCAGCATGAAGGATGAGCAGATGAAATCGGATCTGATCACCAATGTCTCCCATGATATTAAGACACCGCTGACTTCCATTATCAATTATGTGGATCTGTTGAAACGCCTAAAGATCACGGAAGAACCGGCCAGAAGCTATATTGAGGTGCTGGACAGCAAATCCCAGAGACTGAAACAGTTGACGGATGATCTGGTGGAGGCTTCAAAAATCTCCTCCGGTAACATTGTGCTGAATCTGGAACAGTTGAACCTGACGGAACTGCTGAATCAGGCAGTGGGAGAATTCTCCGACAGAATGGAAGAGAAAAAGCTGCAGGTGATCTTTGACGGAAATGATGTGGCCGGCATGATCTATGCCGACAGCCGCAGGATGTGGAGAATCATTGAAAATCTGTTTCAGAATATCTGCAAGTATGCCCTGGAGGGAACCAGAGTCTATCTGGAGATGCAGGTAAAGGACGGAAGAGTCATCGCTTCTCTGAAAAATATTTCCGACCGGCCCATGAATCTCAAGGGTGAGGAACTGTCAGAGAGATTTATCCGGGGAGATGCTTCCCGTACTACCGAGGGAAGTGGTCTGGGTCTGTATATTGCGAAAAATCTGACCAAGGCACAGCACGGAGAATTCCAGATTCAGCTGGATGGAGATCTGTTTAAGATTATATTGGATTTCCCGGAATACCATAAGCCGGAAGAACCCGCCACTGAGCAGCTGAAGGAGACCGTGTCGAAAGAGGTTTAGAAATGGCGAAATAAGAAATACTGAAATAAGCAATATAACTGAAAAACGCAGAAACCATAACGGCTTCTGCGTTTTTTTATGCGTTGTCAGATCTGTTGGAAATTAAAAATGAAATTCGCTCATTTCCGTACGATTGTTGTAGGCTTCTACAATACCGTGGATCTTTTCGGTGGTAGCCATGACATTGGACAGAGAAGCGTCATGGTTCATAAAGTCGATCAGGGAAGCAATGAACTTGCTCATATCGGCTTCCACGAAATAAGGTCTGGTGTAGATCTCAGGCGGCAGATAGGTAAGGTTCGTAGTAATGACCTTATCGAAATCACCATGCTCGTAAGCAGCGTCGAAATTCTTCAGACCGTCGGTGAATAAGCCGAAAGTACAGCAGATATATACGCGTCTGGCTTTCATGGCCTTTAACTGTTTTGCAGTATCCAGCATACTTCCACCGGAGGAGATCATGTCATCGATGATGATGATATCCTTACCTTCAATATTGTCACCTAAGAATTCGTGAGCAACGATAGGGTTTCTTCCGTCGATGATAGTTGAGTAATCTCTTCTCTTGTAGAACATACCGAGGTTTACGCCCAGAACAGAAGCGTAGTACATATTTCTGTTGATAGCGCCCTCGTCAGGGGAGATTATCATGAAGTGATCCTTGTCAGGTCTGAAATCTGAAAGGTTTTTAAACATTGCCTTGAGAACCTGATAGGAAGGGATTATGTTGTCAAGACCCATGAGTGGAACAGCATTCTGTACTCTTGGGTCGTGAGCGTCAAAAGTAAGGATATTTGACACGCCCATAGACTGAAGCTCCTGAAGAGCAACTGCACAGTCAAGAGATTCTCTGTAGTTTCTTCTGTGCTGTCTGCCGCCGTAAAGGGAAGGCATGATGATGTTTATTCTGTGAGCCTTACCGCCTGCAGCCTGGATTATTCTCTTAAGATCCTGATAATGATCGTCAGGCGACATACAGTTTTCCCTGCCGAAATAGTTGTATGTGCAGCTATAGTTTCCTACGTCGCAGAGAATGAAAAGATCGTCGCCTCTGATAGATGACTTGATAAGGCCCTTGCCGTCACCGGAAGAAAATCTAGGACAAACAGCCTCAACAAGGAAAGTATCCTTAACAAATTCGTTTTCATTAGCCCATTTTGTAAGATAACCGTCTACCTTCTTGCCAAGCTCGGAAGCGCCTGCCATAGCAATAAGACCAAGCGGTGCAACTCTTGAGTCATTGTCGAACAATACATTGTCAGCATTACCCATTATTATCATATCCTCCAATACTAATTGTTGTCTGACCTCAGGTCAGTACGAAACATACCAATATACATATATTATACTTTATAAATCCCGATTTTACAATAGCTTTTTTGCAAATAATAAATTTTTCTCACTTTTCACAAAAAACACACTGTTACTGCGGCACATTTAGACACAAAAATCAAGTAAACGTTTGCTAACTGCACGACAGGTAAACTTTTTTTGCATATATAAAAAAGTCCTTGCGTTTTTGGATAAAATGATATATAATAAAATAGAATAGGTATGTGTGCAGTATATTGCACACAACTGACAGAATTATTGAAGGAGTTAATGATATGACAAAAGCACAAAGATATTTCATGGAAATAAAAGATAAGAGAGTAGCGTTCATAGGTACGGGCGTAAGTCATCTGGAGCTTATAAAGCTTTTTCTCTCAAAGGGCATAAGATGCGTTGTCTGCGACAAAAAGACAGAGGACGAATTTGATGAGCTTATCTATGAGGAGCTTTCCGCAAAGGGCTGTGAGTTCTCATTGGGCGAGCATTATCTTGATATCATCTTCAACTGCGATATAGTTTTCAGAACACCTGGTATGTACTATAATGATGAAACTATCACAAAGGCAAGAAAAGCAGGAGTAGCCATTACATCAGAAATGGAAACTTTCTTTGACCTCTGCCCATGCAAGATATACGGCGTAACAGGTTCAGACGGAAAGACTACTACTACTACCCTTATCAGCGAAATGCTCAAAGCCGAGGGCAAGCGTGTCCATATCGGCGGAAATATCGGCAAGGCTCTTCTGCCTATAGTTGAAACAATGTCAGACAGCGATGTTGCAGTAGTTGAGCTTTCAAGCTTCCAGCTTATCTCAATGAGACAGTCGCCAAACGTTGCCGCAATCACAAACATCACTCCAAACCACCTGAACGTTCACGGAACAATGGAGGAGTATATCAGTGCAAAGGCAAACCTTATCGCTCATCAGAACGGATACTCAAGAACTGTCCTCAATGAGGATAACGAGGAAACAATAAAGCTTGCAGACCTCGTAAGAGGAAAGCTTGTCACATTCTCCCTTAAGCACCCTGTTCAGACAGGCGCATATCTTAATGACGACGGTATGCTTTGCTACACGGAAAAGGGCAGAACTACAGAGATAGTGCACAAGGACGATATAAGGATACCTGGTATCCACAACGTTGCGAACTATCTCACAGCTATCGCCGCAGTATGGGGCGAGGTATCTATCCAGAGCATAGTTCAGGTAGCAAAGAACTTCGGTGGCGTTGAGCATAGAATTGAATTTGTAAGAGAGATAGACGGTGTTAAGTGGTATAACGATTCTATCGCAACAAGCCCTACAAGAGTTATCGCAGGACTTAATTCATTTAATCAGAAGCTTATTGTTATCGCAGGCGGCTATGACAAGAAGATACCTTTTGAGCCTCTTGCAGAGCCTGTGAACAAGAACGTAAAGATACTCATTCTTCTTGGTGCGACAGCAGACAAGATAGAAAAGGCTGTTACAGAAAGCCCGCTCTATCCTGAAAGCGGTCTTAAGATAGTAAGAGTAAAGACACTTGAAGAGGCGGTCCTCACAGCACAGAAAATGGCTGAAAAGGGCGATGTTGTCACACTTTCACCAGCCTGCGCAAGTTTTGACCTCTATCCAAACTTTGAGGCAAGAGGCAGACATTTCAAGCGACTTGTGAACGAACTCTAATTTTATAAAAAGCAGGGATATGTATTATGGATACATTTGAGATACTGTCACAGCTTTGCTCTGCGGCAGGTGTATCGGGAGCGGAAGGCTCAGCGGCTGAGGCTGCGGCAAAGCTTCTTGAAGAGTATGGCGAAGTCACCTTGGATAACGCTCTTGGCAGTGTTATCTGCAAGGTTGGAAGCTGGGAGGACGGCAAGCCTGTTATGCTTCTTGACGCCCATATAGACGAGATAGGCATGATAGTAACATACATCAGAGAGGACGGCTTTTTGAAAATATCAGGCTGCGGTGGCCTTGATACAAGGCTTCTTTTGGCTCAGCAGGTGACTGTCTATGGCAGAGAAAAACTCACGGGCATCGTGACTTCAACTCCGCCTCACCTTGAAAAAGACAGCTCCGATGCACCTGAACTTGACAGCGTTTTCATAGATATAGGTTTCACGAGCCGTGAAAATGCAGCAAAGTATGTTTCTCTTGGGGACAGAGTGCTTATAGAAAACAAAGCCGAAAGGCTCGCAGGAAGCCGTGTGACATCTAAAGCAATTGACGACAGGTCAGGCTGTACGGCTATACTAAAGACTTTGGAACTTCTCAATGGTCAGCAGACAGCTTATAATATTGCAGTGTGCTTTTCAACTCAGGAAGAAGTTGGCGAGCGTGGTGCAAAAGCAACAGCATATGATATCAGTGCAGACTATGCGATAGTGGTGGACGTTTCCTTTGCCAGGACTCATTATGAGAGCGAGGAAGAGTGTGGCATAATGGGCAAGGGAGCGATGATAGGCATTGCTCCGTCCCTTTCACGAGAGATGTCAGATGGCTTTATTAGCCTTGCAGAAGAAAAGGGCATACCATATCAGCTTGAAGTCATGAGCGGAAAAACAGGTACGAACGCTGACACTATCGGTGTGAGCGGAAGCGGAACAAAAGCCGTTACCATATCCATTCCGGAAAAGCATATGCACACGCCTGTGGAGATAGTTGATATAAACGATATTGATAATACGGCTCTGCTTATTGCAGAATATCTGAAAAGAGTGTAGATATTTATGTTGGATAAACTGAAAGACCTCTGCCTCCTTGACGGCATTTCAGGCGACGAGGGAGCGGTAAGGGAATATATAATAGATAAAATAGGCGATAAAGCTGAAATAAAGGTGGATAGCCTTGGCAATGTCATAGCTTTCTGCAAGGGCAAAAAGACGCCTAAAAATAAGATAATGGTGTCTGCTCATATGGACGAGGTTGGCATGATAGTCACCTATGTGAATTCTGACGGCACGCTGAAAGTGTCATCAGTTGGCGGTGTTGACCCAAGAGTTGTTTTCGGCAGACGTGTCAAAATCGGCAGGAATAACGTCCTTGGCGTTGTGGGGGGAAAGGCTATCCATAATCTCACAGCTGAGGAGAGAAAAAAGTCTGTGCCTTTTGATAAGCTTACCATAGATATAGGCGTTGACAGCCGTGAAGAGGCTTTGAAACTCGTCAGACTGGGTGACAGTGTGAGATTTGTTTCCGATTTTGTAGAGTTCGGCGAGGGCTTCGTGAAGTGCAAGGCTATAGACGACAGAGCAGGCTGTGCAATAATGCTCAGAATGATAGAAGAGGGCGTGGAGTATGACACATATTTCACCTTCGTGGTGCAGGAGGAGATAGGTCTGCGTGGCTCGACCTGTGCGGCGTTCACTGTTGCGCCTGATTATGCAGTGGTGCTTGAATCCACAACTGCGGCGGATATTCCATCGGCTTCAGGAGAGAAAAGAGTCTGTGAGCTTGGAAAAGGTCCTGTTGTTTCATATATGGACAGACACACTATGTATGACCGTGAGCTTTTTGAGCTTGCATTTTCTGCGGCAGAAGAGAACGACATACCGTGCCAGACCAAAACAATGGTGGCAGGAGGAAATGACGCAGGTGCGATACACGTTTCCCGTGGTGGTGTAAAGACTGCCGCAGTGTCGCTCCCTTGCAGATATCTTCATTCTCCAAGCTGCGTGATAAATAAGGCTGACTTTGAGAACGCTTATGTTCTTACAAAATTGATCTTGGATAGGACTTATAACAAATGATCTATGAAACCAAAGAGATCAGCTCAGAACTGCTGAGCGGTCTTAAACCTAACAATTATACAAGGCGTATAAAGTCGCACTTTGCGGCATACGGCACAGGGTATGATTTTCTGCATTTCTATGCCGTTGAGGAAAGCGGAGAAAAGCTTGGTATCATATCAGTATTCAACGCCTCTATGATGATATCGACTTTCAAGGATAAGAGATTTGACGATAAGGTATTGGGCGAGCTTGCGGGGTTTATCCTTATGAATAAGCCTGCCGCAGTGGAGTTCGAGGCGGAGTATTCAGACAAGCTTGCAGAACTCACTAAGGCGGAGTATAAAGGCGACAAGCGTACGGAGTTCAGCTTTGTTGCAAAGAACGATATCCCGCCCCTTGACGTGAACGAGTTGCCTAAACTCGATGATGTTTTCAGGATACTCGCACCGTGTTTCCCTGCCATAAAAAATTCCTATGAGCTGTGGCTTACGGATACTTCCCACAGAGTAAGAAGAGGACTTTCACAGTCATTCCTGCTGGGAGATTACACCACTGCCACTATACAGTATATCATAGACGGCGTAGCACTTGTGGGACACGTTGGAACGATACCCGAGGAGCGTGGAAAGTTTCATGCAAGACAGCTTTTGTATTGGATAGGTGAAAAGCTCACGCAGGACGGTTTTCAGGTGAGATTATTTGCAAGACCTCACAGAGTGAGCTATTATGAGGAGATAGGCTTTAAAGCCTGCGGAATAGATCTTGTATTGGAGAGAATTGAAAATGAATGAATGTATATTTGATATAGACCCAAAGCTTTTATCTCTTGCCTCCGAGGCAGAGAATGAGTGCAGGGAGATGTTTGAGAAAATAGACAGCAACGCCGAGTATAACGGACAGAAAGTGCTGAAAGCTTTTATCGACAATCGTGTGAGCGAGGGCTGTCTTAAAGGCACAACGGGCTACGGATATGGCGATATGGGCAGAGATACCATAGACAAGGTGTTCGCTCAGGCGCTTGGCGGTGAGGACGCTTTGGTAAGACACACTTTTGTGAACGGCACTCATGCACTGTCAACAGCGCTTTTCGGAGTGCTTAGAAGCGGAGACACAATGCTTGCCTGCACTGGAAAGCCATATGATACCCTTGAGGAGATAATCGGTATCAGAGGTGAAAAGGGCAACGGCTCACTTATTGATTTCGGTGTAAAGTATGAGCAGGTAGACTTGGTGGACGAGATGTATCCTGACTATGATGAGATAGCAAAGAAAGCCGTTGGTGCAAAGATAGCCTATATCCAGCGTTCAAGAGGCTATTCTCTTAGACCGTCACTGACAGTGGAGATAATCGGAAAGATAGCAGAAACAGCAAAGCAAGCTAATCCTGATATAATCGTCATGGTGGATAACTGCTACGGCGAGTTCGTTGAAAGAAAAGAACCTCTGAGCGTTGGTGCAGATATCATCATAGGCTCGCTTATAAAAAATCCGGGCGGTGGAATTGCTTCTACAGGCGGATATATCTGCGGCAGAGCAGACCTTGTGGAAAAGTGTGCCGACAGGCTCACCTGCGTTGGCATGGGCAAGGAAGTTGGTTGTTCACTTAATCAGAACAGAGAAATGCTCCTTGGCTTTTTCTTAGCACCGCAGGTGGTCGCATCAGCACTGAAAACTTCTGTTTTCGCCTGCCGTTTCTTTGAAAAACTTGGCTACAAGACCCTTCCTGAGAGCGGAGAAACAAGAACGGATATAATCGCATCTATTCTTCTTGAAAACGAGGAAAACCTCGTGGCTTTCTGTCAGGGAATACAGAAAGGCTCACCGGTTGACAGCTATGTTACCCCTGAGGCATGGGATATGCCAGGTTATGACAGCAAGGTTATAATGGCGGCAGGAGCATTCACAATGGGTGCGTCCATAGAGCTTTCAGCAGACGCTCCTATAAGACCGCCGTTTGCCGCATGGCTTCAGGGCGGTATCACATACCCAACAGGCAAAGCAGGCGTTATGCTTGCCGCACAGGAGATGTATAACAAAGGTTTACTTAGAATATAAAATTTGACTGGAAAGGAATGATATTCAATGGCAGAGATATTCAGCGTTACTGTCGAGGAGATAATCAAACAGCTTAATATGGAGATAATCTATGCTCCTGAGAACATCAGCAGCCTTGTTGTTACTGAGAATGATTGTAACAGACCTGGACTTCAGCTTATGGGATTTTATGAGTATTTCAATGCAGAGCGTGTTCAGATATGCGGAAATATGGAGTTTGCTTATCTTGCTTCACTTGACGAGAAAACAAGATATGAGAGGATAGACGCTCTTTTTGCTACAAAGATACCGCTTTTTATCGTGGCAAGAGGTCATGAACTTTACCCCGAAATGGTTGAGATAGCTAAGAAATACGGCGTACCTATCGCAAGAACTCAGGACAGCACAACAGCATTTATCGCCGCACTTATCGGCTACCTGAACGTTGAGCTTGCTCCGAGAATAACACGCCACGGCGTTCTTATCGAAGTATACGGCGAGGGTATCCTTATCGTGGGCGAGAGCGGCGTTGGTAAGAGCGAGACAGCTATCGAGCTTGTAAAGAGAGGTCATAGACTTGTGGCTGACGATGCCGTTGAGATAAGAAAGACATCAAACAGAACGCTTGTCGGCTCATCACCTGATAATATCCGTCACTTCCTTGAACTGAGAGGTATCGGTATCATCAATACAAGACGTCTGTTCGGTATGGGTGCTGTAAAGGTAAGTGAGAAGATAGACCTTATCGTAGAGCTTGAGCCTTGGGACAGCACAAAGATATACGACAGAATGGGCGTAGACAACGAGTATACTACTATCCTCGGAATCAAGATACCGAGCCTTACCATTCCTATAAAGCCGGGCAGAAACCTTGCTGTTATCCTTGAAGTTGCGGCTATGAACAACCGTCAGAAGAAAATGGGTTATAACGCTGCCGCTGAACTTTTGCAGAATCTTGGTCTGCAAATGGACAAGAAAGACAAGGTCAAGAACTGGGATAATTTCTAAAAACACGCATATACTTTTTTAAATAGGAGATAGATCATAATGCACTTACAGGGAGATATGCACACGCACACTATAGCTTCAACTCATGCTTACTCCACCATAACAGAGAACTGCCAGTGGGCTGAAAAATACGGAATGAAAGGCATAGCAATGACAGACCATGCCATGAATATGCCCGATTCACCTCATATCTGGCACTTTGTGAACCTTGGCATACTGCCGAGAAAGATAAATGGGATAACCGTCCTCAGAGGAATAGAGGCTAACGTTGTGAGCGATGACGGAGAGCTTGATACCAGCGAAAATCTGCTTTCAGGACTTGAATGGGTGGTGGCGTCTATGCACAGTGCCTGCTATACTCCCTCGACACCTGAGAACCACACTAAAAGCTGGCTGAAAGTCGCACAGAACCCTCAGGTGGATGTTATAGGTCACTGCACCACCGCACCTTTTATGTTCGATTATGAAAAGGGCGTAAAGGCGTTCAAGGAGTATGACAAGCTTGTGGAGATAAACGAAAGCTCATTTGCGTGCAAAAGGTCGCCCAGAAGAAACGTAGTGGAGCTTTTGAAGCTTTGCAAAAAGTATGAAGTGCCTGTGGTCTTTGACTCTGATTGTCATTTCTGTCAGCTTATCGGTCAAACACCGAAAGTGGCAAATATAGCGGAGGAACTTGATTTTCCTGAGAAGCTTATCATGAACAGTGATTGGGAAAAGATAAGGGAATATGTTCTTGCGAAAAGACCAAACCTCGATATTTAAAACGATGAAAGGAGAAGCCCTCACAAGGGCGTTTTACAGATATATATGAATACACAAAAGCTGCTTGATCTTGCCTCAGAGCTTGAATGTAACGTTATCTATAACGAGCCGCTGTCAAAGCATACCACATTCCGCACAGGCGGAACGTGTACTGCAATGGTGGATATAAGCTCAGAGGAAAGCCTTGCAAAACTTGTTAGAGCCGCACACGAATGGAACGTGAGATATATTGTTGTTGGAAATGGCTCAAACCTTCTCTTTGATGACAGAGGCTATGAGGGCGTGGTGTTCCTCATGGGTCAGTCAGTGGACGAGATAAAAATGATGAACGAAAACACCATATACGCCGAGGCTGGGTGCAGCCTTATAAAGCTGTGCAGATTCGCTCTTGAGCATAACCTCACAGGACTTGAGTTTGCCTATGGCATACCGGGAACTGTGGGCGGTGCTATATATATGAACGCAGGAGCTTATGATGGGGAGATTAAAAACGTTATAACCTCTGCGAACTCCGTGAGGGCAGACGGTACTGTACATACTACAGAGGCAAATAAAATGGCTCTTGCTTATCGCAGCAGCTGCTATCAGAAAAACGGTGAAGTCATAACCTCAGGAGTGTTCAGACTTGAGGCAGGAGCGTATGACGATATTCAGGACAAAATGGTGGAGCTTATGGGCAGACGCCGTTCAAAACAGCCACTTGAATATCCAAGTGCAGGCTCGACCTTTAAAAGACCTGAGGGACAGTTTGCAGGAAAGCTCATTGAGGACTGTGGTCTGAGGGGATACACAGTGGGAGGAGCACAGGTGTCTGAAAAGCACTGCGGTTTTGTGGTGAACAAGGGTGGTGCAACAACTGAGGATATTATGTCGGTGATAAGACACGTTCAGCACATTGTCAAAGAGCAGACAGGCTATCTTCTTGAATGTGAGGTAAAGATAATACCTTACAAGGAATAATTTAACTAGGGATCAATAAGTGATGATTTTTTTCAGCTTTGTAAGAAAGGAATGAACGTTATGCAGTTTGTGATAATTACTGGTATGTCAGGGTCGGGAAAATCAAGTGCCGTGAATGTGCTTGAAGATATAGGATATTACTGCGTTGATAATATGCCGCCTGAGCTTATCCCAAAGTTTGCAAACATATGCAGTCAGTCTGACGGAAAAATAGACAAGGTAGCGTTTGTTGTTGATATAAGAGGCGGCGACCTTTTTCTGAAGCTTCAAGACACAGTAAAGCAGCTTCAGGGCGAGGGCGTGAGTCTTAAAATACTTTTCCTTGACAGCTCAGATGACGTTATCGTGAGAAGATACAAGGAAACAAGAAGAAAGCACCCTCTTGACGAGGTGTCATATGGAAACATAAGAAAAGCTATTGAAACTGAGCGTGAGATATTAAGACCTATAAAAGCACAGGCTGATTTTTATATAGACACGTCCAGAAGTTCAACAGCTCAATTTAAGGAAAGGCTTTATTCCATATTCCTTGGAAACAACGAGTTTATGCATATTGATGTTCAGTCGTTCGGGTTCAAGTTCGGTGCAATGAGCGAGGGCGACCTTGTATTTGACGTAAGGTGTCTGCCTAATCCGTTTTATGTACCTGAGCTTAAGAACAAAACAGGTCTTGACAAGGACGTTTATGATTATGTTTTGAGCTTTGACGAAGCCAAAGTGCTTCTAGGCAAGCTAACAGATCTTATCGACTATCTCATACCTCTTTACGAAAAAGAGGGCAAGTCACAGCTTGTTATAGCGTTCGGCTGTACGGGCGGAAAGCATAGGAGCGTTACCTTTGCGGAAGCAGTTGCGGAGCATCTGAGAAAGCAAGGTCACAGGATAAGAATAACACACAGAGATATAAATAATCAGTAAGGCGGTTTGAAAGTTGGAGGACGTATCCTTTTCATACAGAGCAAAAGAAGAAATAATCAGCAAGATAAATTCAAAGCCAAAGGCTGACGTGTGCATGATGGGTATGCTCACGTACTGTAACTGCCTGTCAGATGATGAGATTTCTTTTCTCACTGAAAACAAAGCGGTAGCAGACTTTTTCGTGTTGAACACCGGCAGGATAACTGGTAATGAAAACGCAGTGTTAGTCACAGAGCAGAAAAAGCGAAACGGCGTTGTGCTTTATGCTTTGGATATTCCTGAGCGTGAGGACAGGCTCACACTTCTTGACTATTTCAGAATGGATAAGAGCAGGCGTTTGGAAGAAGCTGATCTGCCTAAAGAGAAGTTTTATCCACAGCTCGTGGCTGGTATATTTCTTGCCTGCGGTTCGGTGAACAATCCTGAGAAAAAATATCATATGGAGTTCGTTATGCCAACGATAGAGCTTTGCAATGATTTTGGTATGCTGCTTATAGATAATTACGATATCACTCCAAAGCACGTTGAACGTAAGAACGCACAGATAGTTTACATAAAAGAGTCTGAAAATATCATAGATATGCTTACTCTTATGGGTGCGCCTATGTGTTCGCTTGAACTTATGAACGTAAAAATGATGAAAGATATGCGCAACAAGATAAACCGAGCGGTGAACTGCGATAACGCCAATATAGAGAAGTCGCTGAAAGCAGCGGAAAAGCAGATAAGCGATATCGAGCTTATAGACGAGACAGTGGGGCTTTATTCTCTTCCTGATAATTTGCAGGAGATAGCTGAGCTTAGATATAATAATCCTGACTTCAACCTTAAAGATCTTGGTGCAGCCATAGATCCTCCTATCTCACGTTCGGGGGCAAACCACAGATTGCAGAAGATAGCAGAGATAGCTGACAGGATAAGAGTTGAAAAAGGTCTTGCACTGAAAGAGGAATAAAAATGCCTGAGTTTGTACATCTACATCTTCATAGTGAATATTCGCTCCTTGACGGCGCCTGCCGTATCAAGGAGCTTGTTTTGCGTGTAAAGGAGCTTGGACAGAAAGCAGTTGCGGTCACAGACCATGGGAATATGTTTGCGACGGTGGAGTTTTACAACGAGTGCCTTGCTCAGGGCATAAAGCCTATAATAGGCTGTGAGGTGTATGTTGCACCAAGAACACGATTTGACAAGCTAGCGAAGATAGACAGTTCGCCTTACCACCTTGTGCTTCTGTGCGAAAACAACGAGGGTTATCAAAATCTTATAAAGCTTGTGTCGGCGGCATATACAGAGGGTTTTTACAGCAAACCGAGAGTAGATGTTGAATTGCTTGAAAAATACCACAAGGGGCTTATCTGCTTGTCGGCTTGTCTTGCGGGTGAGATACCCAGAAAGCTTACCAATGGCGATTATGAGGCTGCAAAGCAGACCGCTCTTAAATATCGTGATATATTTGGCAGGGATAATTACTTTATAGAGCTTCAAAATCATAAGTTTGCAGACCAGCAGAGAATATTGCCTATGCTTATAAAGCTTTCACGAGAAACAGGAATACCGATGGTCTGCACTAATGACGCACACTATCTCAGACGTTCAGACGCTAATGCGCAACGTGTGCTAATGTGTATCTCAACAGGCACGACACTAGACGACCCAAGCAGGCTTGAATTTCCGACAAACGAGTTTTATGTAAAGTCAGCAGAAGAAATGGCGGAGCTTTTTCCCTCACAGCCTGAGTCGCTGGAGAATACAGTAAAGATAGCTGACAGATGTAATGTAAGCTTTGAGTTTGGCAAAACAAAGCTTCCGTATTTCCATATAGACGGCGTTGAGGATAACGAAAAGTTTCTTCGTGATATGTGCATGAAAGGGCTTTATAAACGTTATGAAAATCCTACAAAAGAGGCTTTGAAACGTGTTGACTATGAGCTTGACGTTATAACGAGAATGGGATATACTGACTATTATCTTATAGTATGGGATTTTGTTCACTATGCAAAGACCCACGGCATACCTGTTGGCTGCGGACGTGGTTCAGGCGCAGGAAGTCTGTGTGCTTATTGCATAGGCATAACGGGTATAGACCCGCTGAAATATGACCTGCTTTTTGAACGTTTTCTCAATCCCGAAAGAGTTTCCATGCCTGACTTTGATATAGATTTCTGCATGGAAGGCAGACAGCGTGTTATTGATTACGTTGTGGAGAAATACGGTTCTGACCATGTGGCGCAGATTGCGACCTTTGGCACGCTTGCGGCAAAGCAGGCAGTGAGAGATGTGGCAAGAGCAATGGGTCTGCCTTATCAGACCGGAGATATGCTTGCAAAGAAAATACCTAGAGGTCAGCCACTGAAATATTCCATAGAGAATATACCTGAGCTTAGTTCCCTTTATAAGAATGATATGAAGATACGACAACTTCTTGATATTGCCATGAGCGTGGAGGGTATGCCACGAAATGTATCTACCCACGCAGCAGGCGTTGTTATCACAAAAGAGCCGGTTGACTTTTACGTTCCTCTCTATGCCCGTGACGGTCAGGTGTCAACTCAGTATACAATGACAGTGCTTGAACGATTGGGACTTCTTAAAATTGATTTTCTCGGACTCCGCAACCTTACCATTATAGACCACTGCCGAAAGCAGGTGATAGAAACTCACCCTGATTTTGACTTGGAGAAGATACCTCTTGATGACAAAAAGGTATATGAAATGCTGTCACAGGGCAAAACGGAGGGCGTTTTCCAGTTTGAAAGTGCAGGAATGACTGCAACTGTCATGAAGCTTCGTCCTGAAAGATTAGAGGACCTTATCGCTGTTATCTCTCTTTATCGCCCAGGACCTATGGACTCGATCCCAACATATATCCGAAACCGCCATGAACCTGACAGGATAGTGTATAAGCACCCATTGCTCAAAGGCATACTTGAAGTGACATACGGCTGTATAGTTTATCAGGAGCAGGTAATGCAGATATTCCGCACACTCGCAGGATATTCATACGGCAGAGCGGATATCGTAAGGCGAGCAATGGCTAACGGTGAGAAAGGGCAGTGCTGTGGTGCAGTGGCAAACGGTGTACCCGCTAATGTTGCCAATGAGATATTTGACGAAATGACCTCTTTTGCAAGCTATGCCTTTAACAAATCCCATGCGGCGGCTTATGCAACTATCGCATATCAGACAGCGTATTTAAAATGTCATTTCTATAAAGAATACATGGCGGCACTTATGACTATCACGCTTCTTGACAGCACTGATAAGCTTTACGGATATATCGCAGATGTTGGCAAAAGTGGCGTTAAAATTTTGCCGCTGGATATAAATAAGAGCGAAAGCGGTTTTGTGGCAGAGCCTGAGGGAATACGCTTTGCACTTCTTGCGGTTAAGTCGCTTGGTGAGGGGGCTATCGACAGGATAGTTTCTGAGCGTAAATCAGGTGGAGCGTTTCGTTCGCTTCAAGAC
>OHCR01000800.1_pt1 | contig 16187 bp, 12 predicted proteins | sample 1566831 | NCBI WGS metagenome assembly OHCR01 (sample SAMEA3879516, study PRJEB24766) | human gut metagenome | biome: human-associated habitat; feature: feces | place: USA | collected 1985/1987
CCGCGGCGGACTGGCTACCAGAGAGAAGTATCTGCACCAGCACTAGATATTCGATGAGGCAAATCATTCTATACGGGAAAGTGTCTTGAAATACCGGGTACCAACTTATATAATGGATACATAGCTATATGGGACAAAGCAGTTGGGACATAAGATACAAAAGATATCAGCACCTTTGCGCGGCAGGATCACTTATGAGGAGAGAAAAAACGAAATGGCAACAGAGTTTCTGAATGATGCACGGAAAGAGATCGAGGGACGGACAGAAGACTTCTGTGGGGAATTAAAAGCATTCTATCAGGGCAACGGGGAAGCGGAACAGAACCTGATGGAGCAGACAACCCAGCCTTTCTGGCAAAGTCTGCGCCTGAGCAGAAAAAGACTGCAGCAGCGGGAACTGACGGTGGATATGGAGATGCAGGAGCCGGCACGACTGGCGGACTATGATGGTCCCTGGAAGGATGGTTATGATTATAGCTGCCGCCGTACCCAGCCGGTAAAAATGAGACGGACTTATTACCGCAAGGGAAAAAAGATTGCGTTCCTAAAGACACCGGAGATTGCAGCGGCGAGCTTTTTGAAAGCGGATGTGCAGGGAGATATGGTTATCTGCCCTAACTGTGGACATGAGGGAAAACTGACCAGCTATATCGATGGCTGTGATGCCTGTGGGGCAAAGTTTCTCGTCAGTGATTTTGAAACAAAGGTATCCGGATTTTCTCTGGAGGAGGACGCAAGACAGAAAAGTATTTCCAACTTTATGAAAGCCGGTGCTGTGGTGGGAATTACAGCGATTTCTCTTGCGGTACTGGCCATCTGTGCGGGCGGCATTATGTTTTTGCTGTTGGCGTTGGGCAGGAACGGTTACAATGCGGTAAAGGCAGCCGCAGCCATGATGCTGGGAATTGGTCTGGCTCCGGTATTTTTCCGGTCGTTGTTTTACATGCTCATTATATTTATTGTAATGTTGATCGTGATGGAGACTCGCAGAAAGCCGAGAATTCAAGACGAATCGAAAGTAAAGGCCGCAATCCCGGAATTCTCCACGGGTAATTTTCTTCAGAATCTGGAATACCAGCTGCGAATGATCCATCTGGCGGATACGGCAGAGCAGGTACGCTTTTTCGCATCCTGTGATCTGGATACGGTGGTGGCGCGGTATCAGAATGTGGTGGACTGTTGCATTTGCGGTGTGCGTTTTCTGGAGGCGGAGACACGGGGAGAGTCTTACAGAATCAGCGTGGAAGTGAGAACCCGATTGACACTGGATACAGGAAAGAAGATCCGGAACCGTTATGAGGAGATCCGGCTGGAACTGGAAGGCAGACAGGATGTGGTAACGCAGCACAGCAGGGCACTCCGGGAATACAAATGCCCCAACTGCGGAGGCAGTGTGGACATTTTGGGCGGCGGAGTCTGCGAATACTGTAATACCGCAGTGGACTACCGAAATTTTGGCTGGATCATCACTTCTTATACAAATCTGGGGCAGCCAGAGAATCCTTTTGCGAAAATACTGGCGGGAGCACTGGGAAGTTATCTGCTCATTTTGCTTTTGAGTCTGGTACTCATGGCGCATTCCGAGGATGGAAAAGATACTTTTGAGATCTTACAGAGTGTCCGGATGTCAACGGAATATCTGAAAGCGGTGCAGCAGGATATTATCTATCCCGATGCTGTGATTTCAGATTGTACGGAGACAGACAGCGAAGATGGAACTTTTGCTTCAATAAAGGTGTACTCTTGTGGGGACCGGGATGCAGTAAAAGAAGCCTACAAAACTGCACTGCTGGAAAAGGGATTTCTGGAGATGCAGCAGTACCCGGAGGGATTTTCTGTTTTTTTGCCGGAGGATCCGTCAGAATATGCCGTGGATTCAGAAGAAGGAATGTTCTATCTTGTGATCCGCGCAGAAAATGCATCGGAAGGAATTGCGGTGACTGCGACACTGGTGGATGAGAACTGGGATCCGGTACAGGAATAAAAATAGAATAAGAAAATGCGACAAGGGACCCGGGCGAAAGCTTCCGGGTCCTTTTTAGAGGGAAAGTGTTTGTAGTTAGCTTATTGGGTGAGAGGAATTCTGTGGACCACCCTGCGATAGAGCTTCCACAGGAGCACAGCAGGGAAACTGATTGCCAGATATGCTGTGGATAAAAGTCCGGTAGCACCGCCTACGATTGCAATAATTAAAATTCCGATGTTCATGATGGATTCCTCGCTTTTTTGTCAGTCTGTAAAGTGCTTGCTGATTCCTTCAAAAACTTTACATATCGTATTATAGTAAACGGATCTCCCTGGGTGAATAGTTTTGCCAGACCCTTAACACTATTTTGTCGGGTTATTTACAGAATCTTTGCAGCACATTTACAGAATCTTAACAGGGCGGGAACGATCCCGGGAGTAAGGTTTGCAATCGCAGGAAATATCAAGTATAATAGAGAAAATTGACTGTTACCCGGGGTGGAATAGTCGGAGAAAATAAAACGGAGGTAGGAATATGAGTATGACACTGGAACAGGCTAAGGAGAAGCTTGCCAAGTATGGTCAGGAACATGTTCTGAAGTATTACGGGGAGCTCAACGAGGAAGAGAAGCAGGGGATTCTGGATCAGATCGAAACTACGGATATGAGCATTCTGGAAGCTTGCAAGCATAAAGAAGATCTGGCAAAAAAAGGAGTGATCACACCGTTGGCTGCCATGCAGTTAGACGAAATCGAAGCAAACAGGGAGGAATTTACCGCAACCGGTATCGAAGCGATCCGACAGGGCAAGGTAGCAGCGGTCCTTCTGGCCGGTGGTATGGGCACCAGACTGGGATCTGACAATCCCAAGGGAATGTACAATGTGGGACTGACTCATGAACTGTATATTTTTGAATGCCTGATCAATAATCTGATGGAAGTCGTACATCAGGCAGACAGCTGGATCCATCTGTTCGTAATGACCAGTGATAAGAACAACGATGCGACCATAGCCTTTTTAAAGGAGCATGATTTCTTCGGATATAATGCGGAATATGTGCATTTCTTTAAACAGGAGATGGCTGCGGCTACCGATTATGAAGGTAAGATCTATCTGGAGGAAAAGGGCAAGCTGTCCACTTCCCCCAATGGTAACGGCGGCTGGTTCATTTCCATGAAAAACAATGGCATGCTGGACATTGTACACAGAGAAGGCATTGAGTGGATCAATGTATTTGCCGTGGATAATGTATTGCAGCGAATCGCAGATCCCTGCTTCATCGGAGCTACTATTCAGAAAAATTGTGTGGTAGGCTCCAAGGTGGTCCGCAAGAATGCACCGGATGAGAAGGTAGGCGTTATGTGCTTAGAGGATGGCAGACCTTCTATCGTAGAATATTATGAACTGACCGATGAACTGATGAATGCTAAGGATGAGAAGGGAGAACCCGCGTATAATTATGGTGTGATCCTGAATTATCTGTTCAAGGTACAGGATCTGGAAAAGATCATGGCAGAGAAGATGCCCCTGCATATCGTAGAGAAGAAGATCCCGTATCTGGATGAGAACGGAGAACCGGTGAAGCCGGAGGCTCCCAACGGCTACAAATTCGAGAGTCTGGTACTGGATATGATCCACCAGATGGACAGCTGTCTGCCCTTCGAGGTAGTCAGAAGAAAAGAATTTGCGCCGATCAAGAACAAGACCGGTGTGGACTCTGTGGAAAGTGCCAGAGAACTGCTCACCGAGAATGGTGTGGTGCTGTAAACATTTCGACAGATTTTCACAACATAAGGTTATTGAGGAATCGATAGAATTACAGTAATCTGATACTGTAAGAAACGAAGAAAAAATTTCATCCGGCTCTGACAGATGAGAGATTGTGCAGCCGCCATAGTGAACAAATAGTATTGTCCTATGCACGGCGGATAGGAGAGAGTGTATGAGAATTTTGGTAACAGGTGGTGCCGGATTCATCGGCAGTCATACCGTAGTGGAATTACAGCAGGCAGGCTATGATGTAGTCGTATTGGATAATCTCTGCAATGCAAGTGAGAAAGTGATCCCCAGAGTAGAAGCCATCACAGGCAAGAAGGTTCCTTTCTATAAGGCAGACATTCTGGACCGTGAAGCTCTGGAAGAGATCTTCAGCAAGGAACAGATTGACGCAGTCATTCATTTTGCAGGACTGAAGGCAGTCGGTGAGTCCGTACAGAAGCCCTGGGAATATTATGAGAACAATATTGCCGGTACCCTGACCCTGGTAGATGTCATGAGAAAACATGGTGTGAAGAGCATTATCTTCTCTTCCAGCGCTACCGTATACGGCAACCCCGCATTTGTTCCCATTACGGAGGAATGCCCCAAGGGACAGTGCACCAACCCTTACGGCTGGACGAAATCTATGCTGGAGCAGATCCTGACGGATATCCAGAAGGCAGATCCCGAATGGAATGTGATCCTGCTTCGTTACTTCAACCCTATCGGAGCTCACAAGAGCGGTACCATTGGCGAGAATCCCAACGGTATCCCCAACAACCTGATGCCTTATATCACACAGGTAGCAGTCGGCAAGCTGAAAGAGCTGGGTGTCTTCGGTGATGATTACGATACCCCCGACGGAACCGGTGTACGTGACTACATCCATGTCGTTGATCTGGCAAAGGGCCACGTAAAGGCTCTGAAGAAGATTGAGGAGAATGCAGGACTGAAGATCTACAATCTGGGAACTGGTGTGGGCTACAGTGTTCTGGACATCGTGAAGAACTTCGAAGCAGCTACCGGCGTGAAGATTCCTTACGTGATCAAACCCCGCCGTGCAGGCGATATCGCCACCTGCTATTCCGATGCTTCTCTGGCAGAGAAGGAACTTGGCTGGAAGGCTGAGAATGGCATCAAAGAGATGTGCGAAGATTCCTGGAGATGGCAGAAGAACAATCCAAACGGATACGAAGAATAATCTATAGTTTAGTAAATGGAAAGTTAGCATAGCTACGAGCCATGCAGAAATAGAGTGGAACACGTCGTGGGAGCTTGCGCACAAGCGATGCTGTTTCGCTCTTTTTTTGCATGGTTCGTAGCGTAGGGCTGTCATGCAAGGGGCCTGCCGCAAACATCCTGTTCATTCCATCCTGTCTTTCAATGCTTTTCGAGAAAAAATCACCACCTTCCGACAATCATTCTTGGAAGGACATTCCATCTGACGTGGGTGTTTTGTGCTTTCTCATAATATCTGTACACTATAGGCATTTCTATTGCTTTGGTGCAAATCGCATCAAAATAGCAAAATCAGTACAAAAAAACTTCTAAATCAAACATTTTTTGTACTGATTTTATTATTTTTCCCATTTTAGCGAAAATAAGCTCTTATAAAAGGCCAAAATCTCCTGCTTTTGTATTTTTTTAGCCCAAAATGGCATTTTCAATACAAACAGAACTTCCGGAGTGGTGGCAGCCCATACTACAGCTGGTTGTTGACATTTTCTTGAAAAGTGTTAGAAGGCAGGGGCAATGCGGACACGATGTCATCCGGAGATTTTAAGCTGTGGTATGGGATACTTGAGTATACAGTGCAGGAGCAAATTTGAGTGTGAAAAATCTTCGCTTTACATTTAGAAACTTTTTACGTTGATAAGCTTATCATTAAGAGAAAAACTGTAAAGTGCATTATTTGCAGACGGAGGAAAATGTCTGTATGGTCCGGAATACCTGCTCTGCGGTATCCGCCATATTGGTCATGGCATTGTCGGTATGCATAGCCTCATCCAGGGATACCACGTTCCGCAGAATCGGGAAAAAGGCATCAATGCCCTCTGCGTTGCAGGCAACGGCCTCTTTGGTCACGCAGCCGGAAAAAGCAAGTACCGGTTTTTCATATTTTTTGGCAATCTTGGCAACACCGATGGGAGCTTTTCCCATAACCGTCTGACCGTCAAGGCGGCCTTCCCCGGTGATCACGACATCTGCATCCCGGATATATTTTTCCAGATGGGTTTCTTCCAGAATGATCTTAATACCGGATTCCAGTGTGGCATTGCAGAAGGTAAGAAAAGCAAATCCCATACCGCCGGCAGCACCGGCACCGGGATATTTGGCATCGGCATGAGGAAACTGTTCTCTGGCCAGAGCGGCATAATAAGCCAGCCATTTGTCCATCTGCAGGATCATAGTGGAAGTAGCGCCCTTTTGCGGTCCGTAGATGGCGGAACATCCCTGCTCTCCGCAGAGCGGGTTGGAGACATCGCAGGCTATGCGGAAAGTACATTCCTTGAGTTCGGGAAGCACATGATCCGTAGTGATGGATTCCAGATCCTCCAGTCCTTTGGCTCCGAAGCGGATCTGATTTCCGTTTTTATCCAGAAAGCCAAAGCCAAGTGCCTGCAGCATTCCGACACCGCCGTCATTGGTGGCACTGCCACCGATACCGACAATAAAATGCCGGCAGCCGTTCTGGATTGCATCTTTGATGACTTCGCCTACACCGTAAGTGGTGGTGTTCAGAGGATTCTTTTCCTCTCCGCTGACCTGGGTAATCCCGGCGGCACCGGACATTTCAATGATTGCGGTATGGGTCTCGTCGACAATGCCGTAAGGACAGACAACGGGGTGGCCGGAAGGGCCTGTGACCTGCACCTGTGTCATACGGCCGTCACAGCCGTTTACCAGAGCATCGACGGTGCCCTCCCCGCCGTCCGCCAGAGGACGGACGGTAATATGTGCATCTTTATAAACACGTTTGATCCCCGTGGCGGCGCTCAAACCCGCCTGCATGGAGGTCATACTTCCCTTGAAGGAATCGATAGCTATTACTACATTCATAAGGTTCCTTTCCGCTGCCGCCGGAATTCGGCCGACAACTGTCGTTTTCGTATAGATTTTCGGAAAATGGCATAATTTCTGAGGATATTATAGCAACACCGGAACAAAAGAGGAATGGTTCCCGGAGAAAAATAAAATTTAGCGTGGTACAGTGGCAAAAACATCCTATAAGATCATTGCATCTGAGAAAACAATCCAGTATAATGAAAGGAGTGCACATTTAGATGCACATTACGCATAAGAAGTGGAATAACAGGAGGACGAGCATGATTCAGTTAACACAGGGCGGCGCTTACCTGGTAAACGGTACGGACATCGTAGCGGATACCCCGGAAGCAGCCAGTCAGATACAGGCGAAGACCGGCATTACGATCTCCAAAGAAGAAGCAGCGAAAAACACCATGGCATATGGTATTCTGCAGGAGCATAATACCTCCGGCAATATGGACAAGCTGAAGATCCGTTTCGACAAGCTTACCAGCCATGATATTACCTTTGTAGGTATTATCCAGACCGCGAGAGCATCCGGACTGCAGAAGTTCCCCATGCCCTATGTACTGACCAACTGTCATAACTCCCTGTGTGCCGTAGGCGGCACCATCAACGAGGATGACCACATGTTTGGTCTGACCTGTGCGAAAAAATACGGCGGAGTCTATGTACCCCCTCATCAGGCAGTTATCCATCAGTTTGCCAGAGAGATGTTAGCCGGCGGTGGCAAGATGATCCTGGGTTCCGATTCCCATACCCGTTACGGTGCACTGGGTACCATGGCTATGGGCGAGGGTGGTCCCGAACTGGTAAAACAGCTGTTGAACCAGACCTATGATATCAACATGCCCGGCGTGGTAGCCGTATACTTAAAGGGTGCTCCCGTGAAGGGTGTAGGTCCTCAGGACGTGGCACTGGCTATCATTGGCGCAGTATTCAAGAATGGCTATGTAAAAAATAAAGTAATGGAATTCGTAGGTCCCGGCGTGGCTTCCCTGAGTGCTGATTTCCGTATCGGCATTGACGTAATGACCACAGAGACCACCTGTCTGTCCTCCATCTGGAAGACCGATGACCAGATCCGTGAGTTCTATGAGATCCACGGACGTACCGAAGACTATAAGGAACTGAATCCCGGCCAGGTGGCATACTATGATGGATTGATCGAGGTGGATCTGGACAAGATCCGTCCTATGATCGCCATGCCGTTCCATCCCAGCAATACTTACACCATCGAAGAGCTGAATGCGAACCTGATGGATATTCTGGATGAGACGGAAAAGCGTGCGAAAGTAAGTCTGGACGGTGCTGTAGACTTTACTTTGAAGAATAAAGTAAAGAACGGCAAGTTCATTGTAGATCAGGGTATCATCGCAGGCTGTGCCGGCGGCGGATTCGAGAATATCTGTGCGGCTGCCGACATCCTGAAGGGCAGATACATCGGTGCGGATGAGTTTACTTTAAGCGTATATCCCGCATCCATGCCCGTATACATGGAGCTGATCCGCAACGGCTGTGCGGCTACCATCTTAGAGACCGGTGCAGTCATGAAGACTGCGTTCTGTGGTCCCTGCTTCGGTGCCGGTGATACGCCTGCCAATAACGCATTCAGTATCCGTCACTCTACCAGAAATTTCCCGAACCGTGAAGGCTCCAAGTTGCAGAACGGCCAGATCGCTTCCGTAGCTCTGATGGATGCCCGTTCCATCGCAGCCACTGCAGCCAACAAGGGTGTGCTGACTCCCGCAACAGACTTCGATGGAGATTTCGGAAAATACAAATATCATTTCGATAGCAATATTTACAAGAACCGTGTCTTCGATTCCCACGGTGTGGCAGACGAGAGCGTAGAGATCCAGTTCGGCCCCAATATCAAGGACTGGCCCGCTATGGGTGCCCTGCCTGAGAATCTGGTACTGCAGGTAGTATCCGAGATCCACGATCCCGTAACTACTACCGATGAGCTGATTCCCTCCGGTGAGACCTCTTCCTACCGCTCCAATCCTCTGGGACTGGCAGAGTTCACTTTAAGCCGTAAGGATCCGCAGTATGTAGGACGTGCCAAGGAGATCCAGAAGGCAGAGAAAGAGCGTATGAACGGCGGACATCCCTGTCAGGCAGTTCCGGTACTGAAGGATGTTATGGGTGAAGTAAAGAAACAGTATCCCGATGCAAGTCGTGAGAACACCGGATTCGGTTCCACTATTTTCGCAGTGAAGCCCGGAGACGGTTCTGCCCGTGAGCAGGCTGCTTCCTGCCAGAAGGTATTAGGCGGCTGGGCAAATATTGCCAACGAGTATGCCACCAAGCGTTATCGTTCCAACCTGATCAACTGGGGCATGCTTCCTTTCCTGATCCAGCCCGGAGACCTGCCTTTCAAGAATCTGGATTACCTGTTCATTCCTAGTATTAAGAAAGCCGTGGAAGACAAGGCCGAGGAAATTAAGGCATATGTGGTAACAACCGGAGAAGGCATGAAGGAATTCACCCTGAAGCTGGGAGAGCTGACCGACGAAGAACGTCAGATCATCCTGAAGGGATGCCTGATCAACTATAACCGAGTGTAACTATTCAGAGACATGTGACTAACCATCGCAGATGCGTTTCGCGAAGAGAGGCTGAATAGTTACAATGAGAAGTAAGGAGAAAAAATATGGAATTTAACAAACCGGTATCCAACCCCATGATGGTGGGATCCATTGAATTATTAAAAGCAGAGGACACCCCGGAACACAGACAGATGTTCCTGGATGAACTGCAGAAAGCAAAGTTCCTGTCTCCGGTCGTGATCGATCCGGTGCCTGTGCCCGATGAAAACGGCCGGGTGACCATCGCAAGAGATGCCAAAGTACAGTTCCCGATGCTGTCCACCGAGGACGGTCGGAAGTTCTTCATGGCGTTCACTGACTGGACAGAGCTAAAAAGGTGGAGAGATGAGGAGAATCAGCAGACTTTCGCCATGAACTTTGACGATTATGCGGGAATGCTGCTGCGCAAAGATGCACAGGGCAATATCAGCCCGGCGCTGGGATTCGTGATCAATCCCTTCGGTGGCAACATCGTGGTGACCAGAGAAATGGTAGCCAGCATGATCGCAGCAAAGCTGAAAGCAGCCGGCAGACCGGTGCCTCCCGCACCCGGAACCCCTGGCGCTCCCACTCAGCCCCAACAGCAGTAAATTAACACTAAATAAAATGTCCATAGCGGACGATATAAGTAGTAGAGAGGTGACAAGGCCAGTCACTTCCTGCTACTTATTTTTTACAGTTTGATAATGACACCACGGATGGTAACCAGACAGAGGCATATTATATGTATTCTGTTTCTTTACCATCTTTTTTTAGTTTAACAGTTCAGCCATGCAATATCATATGTTCTGCGTGGGTGCTGGCACACAAAGCAGAACATATGATATTGCATGAGCGGAGCGCCGCATGTATGAAATAAAAGATGAGCCGCTTAGCGGCGTCGACTGCGGAGCAGGCGCTTTTATGAATACATGCGGCGGTGAACTGTTAAGCGTTACAGGAAGCGCGCCCTGTTGGTTCGTGGTGAGGTCGGGGAAAGGAGAAAATTACAGATTTGAGAATTGATTCCGCAAGCATAGGAATGGATTCCGCCAGAAGCTATCACGCTTCTAAGACAAGCGTCAGACGATTTGAGATAACGGATTATCAGGCAGGTCTGACAGATGTATCCACTAAGGGACAGAAGACACCGAATGGTGAGGATACCACACAGAACACGGAGGAACAGGAGAACACTGCAGAGAACACCACGATGACAGCCAAAGACTGGCAGAGTCGCTTGCTGGTATCTTCTGCCAGATGGGATATGCGAAGCAGTGCCAGTGAACAGACATTGTCTACCATCCGGGAATATACGGTGCGTTATATTTTTGATTTATTATTCCCGTCCAGGAACAGCACTTTGCGGGACTGGATGCAGGAAAACGGATGGAGCAGCGGTAATCAGACCGGAAACAGCTGGAATACAGGGAATAGCGTAAATAATACCCAGACGAATTCCGGCAGTACACAGGGAACCGCAACACCTGCGTCAGACGTGTTCAATCTGGTCACGTCCCGTGTGAAAATATTGAACTATGTGAGCGAGACCTGGAACATAGAACAGGAGGATACCAGTTTTTCCACCGTGGGAAGTGTACGGACCAAGGATGGCAGAGAGATCAATTTTAATGTAAATGTAAATATGAGCCGCAGATGCGAGGAATACTACAAAGAGCAACTCAATGTAGCAGAATTCACACTCCATGATCCGCTGGTGATCAACCTGGATACTGATGTGGCAGAAGTGTCGGATCAGACCTTTTATTTTGATCTGGATGCCGATGGCAAGGAAGAAGAGATCTCCGTGCTGAATGGCAGCGGCTATCTGGCACTGGACAAGAACGGTGACGGCACTATCAACGACGGCAGTGAGCTATTCGGCACCCGGAATGGGGATGGCTTTGCAGATCTGGCGCAGTATGATGAGGATGGCAATGGCTGGATCGATGAGAACGATTCCATCTGGTCAAAATTAAAAATCTGGTGCAAGGATGAAAACGGCAACGACGTACTGTACAAACTTTCTGACAAGGGTGTCGGTGCTATCTGTCTGCAAAACGCTTCTACGGATTTTACCCTGCAGGGAGACCGTAAGGCCCAGGACGGCACTACCAATGCCAATGCGACCAATGCTGTGATCCGCAAGACCGGTATTTTCTTATACGAAAACGGAAATGTGGGTACGGTACAGCACGTGGATATGGCTGCCTATGCCGCACAGGCATAGAATAAATATAACTATTCAGTTACTTCGCCCTATAAATAGCATCAAATGTTCTTACGAATGCAAACATTCGACGCTATTTACATGGCTCTGAATAGTTCCAAATAAATGCAAATTTCATATCGAAGACATTCTGAATAAAACCCATGAATCGGGCAAGACTATAGGATAAACCAGGGAAAGTGGTTGAAACGATTGTATAGCAGGCAGTTGACTCAGGGAACAGGAAGGATGCGGATAGGATATGAGAAGAAATAAAAAGAGCGGTATTAACAAAGAACGTATTATAATGTTAGCCTCTTCAGCCTTTGTACTGGCAGCATTGACCATGACAGGGGTCTATATGAAGGGGCAGAATGTGGAGTCCAGGGATGATGGTTATACCTTGGACTTCACTGCGCTTCCCAACAATGCGGATGACAAATTACAGGAGATCACGGAGAATAACGACGAACATCTTCTGAAGGAGGACGAGAACATCCCCGGACTGACGGCAAATAATACAGCGGGAAATGAGATCGCGGGAACTCCTGTCACCGAGGATGATCTGGACTATATGCCCCAGGAGGTAGGCTCCGGCAACGTAGAGATTCCGGGGCTGACGGATCAGGAGACCCTGCTGGAGGCCGCACAGCGCGGCCCCCTTTCCCGGGGGGATGTGATGGCGCTGCTGGGTCTTTCCAAAACAGACAGCAGGCGGGGATGTGGTCGTTGAGAAGACACTGCACTTTGCAGAAAGTGACGGATTACAGCAACCGGTGCAGAGTGATATTCTGATGCATTACTCTATGGACAAGAGCACTTATTTTGCTACACTGGATCAGTATAAATACAATCCCGCCACCATTTTTTCCGCGGAAGAAGGTACGGCAGTGACCGCTTGTGCACAGGGAAAAGTGACTTCAATCTTCGAAAATGAGGAGATCGGCAAGGCGGTGACCCTGGATCTGGGTGACGGCTATGAGGCCACTTATGGACAGCTGACGGAGATCACAGTGAAAGAGAATTCCTATGTGAATCCCGGCGACACCATCGGCAGTGTGGCAGCGCCCACGAAATACTACAGCACCGAAGGAAGCAACGTATACTTTGCTCTGACCCACAACGGGGAACCGGTGAACGGGGAGGCATTGTTCCGCTGATGTATATTGTAGGAGGCAGGATCCTGACCATGGCGGGCAGAGAGATCCCCGAAGGGATCCTGCAGATAAGAAACGGGAAAATTGCACAGGTAGGTGCCAGAGGTGAGGTGAAGTTACAGCCGGAAGAAGGAGAGCAGGTAGTGATCGCAAAAAATGCGCTGATCATGCCGGGCATCATTGAGGCACACTGCCATATGGGTATCATGGAAGAAAAAAAGAGCACGGAAGGGGATGACTGTAATGAGACAGTGGATCCCCTGACACCGGCTCTGCGGGCTATCGATGGTATTAATCCCATGGATGCAGCCTTTGACGATGCGGTGCGGGCCGGAATTACTGCAGCCATGATCGGACCCGGAAGCTCTAATGTGGTGGGCGGCCAGTTTGCCATGGTAAAGACTAAGGGGCGCCGGATCGACGACCTGATCCTGAAATCACCGGCGGCCATGAAGGTGGCCTTTGGAGAGAACCCCAAGGTCAATTATTCCGGGCAGAACAAAAGTCCTGTCACTCGTATGGCCATCGCCGCCATGCTGCGCAGGGAACTCTGGGAGAGCAGAGAATATCTGCGGCAAAAGCAGGAAGCGGCGGAGAAGGGAGAGTATTTTGCACCGGATTTTGAAAAAGAGTGCTATCTTCCGGTACTGCGGGGAGACATCCCGTTAAAAGCCCATGTCCACCGGGTGGACGATATTTTCACAGCAATCCGCATTGCAAAAGAATTCGGTATAAAAATGACGATGGATCATTGCTCGGAAGGTCATCTGGTGGCGGAAGAACTGGCGAAGGAAGGATTTCCGGCCATTGTGGGACCGGATCTTACCAGCCGGAACAAGATCGAGGTGCAGAACATGTCTTTTAAGACCGCCGGAGTGTTGAACCGGGCCGGTGTGATGATCGCCATCACTACGGATCATCCGGTGTCACAGATCCAGACACTGCCGTTGTGTGCCGGACTTGCGGTAAAAGCGGGACTTCCCATGGAGGAAGGTTTACGGGCCATCACCATTTATCCTGCGAAAATCTGTGGCGTGGCAGACCGCATTGGCAGCCTGGAAGTGGGGAAAGATGCAGACATTGCCATTTTCGACGGAAATCCTATGGAAATTTTCACACGAACCCTTTATACTATTATCAACGGGGAGATCGTGTATTGTAATGTCCCCAGGGAATGACCGGAGGAATATTTTGAGATACAGCAGGAAAAGTGCAGGGATCCTGTCCCTGCTATTACTATTTAACAGTATAGGTATGACCGCCTGCGGGCAGGCAACGGCAGAGACAGGGCATGTAAGCATAAGTATGACCGGCATGGAAAACACACCGGTCATCAACTATACAGTGCCTACGCTGACCCCCAATGTGCTGGTGGATCAGCAGGGGTATGCCGCGGTCGGTGAAAAACAGGCAGTGGTGAAGGGCAGACAGCCGGTAGAGACTTTCCGGCTGGTGGACCGGGAGACCGGAGAGACGGTCTATGAAGGCACGGTAAAGCAGACTGATTACAACGGGGAGCTGTCCCTGTACATCGGAACAGCGGATTTCACGGACTATACCGGGGAAGGTGAGTTCTATCTGGAGTGTGACAATGTGGGAAGATCCCTGACGTTTTCTCTGAAAGAAGACCACTATCAGGAACTGTTGGAAGCGTTGTGCACGGATGTTCATGACAGATGTCAGGATCGCAGTATTACCGAGGATGAGATCATCACTTTGCTGGAGGCCTGTGAGTGGTATCCGCAGGTGCTTGCGGATGATAATGGCAATGATATCCCGGATCTGCTGGAATCTATTGCCGACTGGCTTGAAAAAACGGCCAACGATACAGAAAAGCCGGAACCGGAGAACATGTGTTACGTGGCGGTGATGGCAAAATTCAGTTATCTGTACCAGAAATATGATGTGCAATATGCCACACAATGTCTGCAGCATGCGTCGTCGGTGTACACCAAGCTGATGTCGACATCCGGCAGAGATGCGGAGAAATTCATGGCGCTGACGGAGCTTTACCGGGCGGCGGGACTATACACTTACCGCAATCAGATCCTGGAGTATAAGGACTTTTTCGAGGACAATACCAGTTATCTGGAAGAAACGGCCTATCTGTATGGCTCCATGACGTATCTGGCCACCAGACAGCCGGTGGATGTGAACCTGTGCACTGTATTCATGGAAAGCATCCGGAATCGGGGCGAGGAGCTGGCCAAACGTTCCCATAACATGATCGATGCCGTAATGAATGTCAACAATGGAACCGAGGATCTGCTGAAGCGGGCAGAAGAATTGTCCTGTGCTAATTATGTGTTATACAGTTATCAGTACACGGAGATTTTAGAGGATTTTCTGCATTACCTGATGGGACGGAACCGGGATTCGGTGAGTTATTATCCCGAAGAGGGAGACGCTGCGGATTATCTGTTACTGATAGCCCAGCAGGTCTCCCTCGCGGATAGACATTAGAAAGATCAGATCAGTTCTTTGTTTTTGAAATAAGTTTCGGAGATAATATTCTGTACATAGGTGCCCATGCTCTTGCGAGTCTCCTTGTCCAGTTCCTTCGGATAAATAGGCTTACCGTATTCAATGACTACGGTGGCCTTTTTTATTTTCGGAAAATGATCTTCAAATACCGCAGCGGAATTCACAATAGTCATGGGGATAATGGGAACATTTGCTTTCTCTGCGATCTTGAAACTGCCCTCGTGGAAGGGAAGGAAGGTATCCTGGGTCTTGTTGCGGGTGCCCTCCGGGAAGATGCAGATGGAAATCCCGTTTTTGGCTTTCTCAATGGCCTGCAGAATGGTTTTCAGTCCTGCCTTGATGTCCTGGCGATCCAGAAAGAGACAGTGAAGATCTTTCATCCAGATGTTAAGCAGGGGCCATTTTAACATTTCTTTTTTCGCAATATAACCGGTAGGTCTGGGAACACGGACATAGGTCAGCACCACATCGAAAAAGCTGCGATGATTGCCGACGTACAGCACAGCAGTGTCGGTGGGAATGTTCTCTTCCCCGATGGCAATGACTTTCGTGCCGGAAAGACGGATGACCCAGCGGAAGGCCCAGTTTACAATGGCCAGGGAACTGCGGTCCTTAAGACCGGGGTTAAATTTGCCGATGATCCATTCCACCAGCATTAACGGCGTGGACAGGATCAGGAATAATACTACAAATAATACGACGAATATAAAACGGATCATAATAATACCAATGCCTTTCAGTAACCTGCAAACTTTCAGGTGCCTTGGCACCTTGTGCAGGCACAAATTTGCGTGTGAAAAATTAATTTTTCACACGAAACTCCTTCGGATTTTTTATTTAGCAATGAAAAGTACGCCTAACGTGCCGGGACCACAATGGCTGGAGACTACACCGCCTGCTCTGGTTTCCAGAATCTCGTCAAAGATTCCCAGACTTTCCAGATAGGAACGAACCGCTTCCACAATCTCCCGGTCGCAGCCGGAGTGGGTGATGAA
>OHCR01000832.1_pt1 | contig 15715 bp, 15 predicted proteins | sample 1566831 | NCBI WGS metagenome assembly OHCR01 (sample SAMEA3879516, study PRJEB24766) | human gut metagenome | biome: human-associated habitat; feature: feces | place: USA | collected 1985/1987
GCGGTCACGGACTTATTCAACTTCGTAACGAGAATGACCCGAATGCAGAGATTCTTGAATATGAAGTAAATGGAGACAAGATTCAGAGCGTCATCATGCTCCCGGGCTATACCCACAACATCATCAACCTCTCCGACACCCAAGACCTCGTCACCGTCATGTATTGCAACGAAATCTTTAATCCGGATAGGCCAGATACGTTTTTTGATAAGGTTGTGATTGAGTGAGAGCAATGATTGAAAGATATTTAGAGCATTGCCGAGTGTGATCAAACTCGACAGCGTCAGGGTAGTAAAAGAATAACAAACAAATAAATAACATTCAATTTATGTCAATTTTTGCAGGTAAAACCCTTATGATTACCGGCGGCACAGGTTCATTCGGGAATGCCGTCCTCAACCGTTTCCTCCAGACCGACATTGCAGAGATTCGTATCTTCAGTCGCGACGAGAAGAAGCAGGACGACATGCGTCACGAATACCAGACCAAGATGCCCGATGTGGCCCATAAAATCAAATTCTTCATCGGCGATGTCCGCAATCTCCAGTCGTGCAAGAACGCCATGCCTGGTGTAGATTACATCTTCCATGCCGCCGCCCTCAAGCAGGTTCCTTCTTGTGAGTTCTTCCCTATGCAAGCTGTTGAAACTAACGTTTATGGAACAAATAACGTGCTGGAGTCTGCAATTGCTCATGGAGTAAAGAATATTGTAGTTCTTTCAACGGACAAGGCTGCATATCCTATTAATGCTATGGGTATTTCAAAAGCAATGATGGAGAAGGTCGCAACTGCGAAAGGTCGCCAACTTGGTCAGAATGCACAAACCACTATTTGTTGCACTCGTTATGGAAATGTGATGGCAAGTCGTGGATCAGTTATTCCCCTTTGGGTAGAGCAAATGATGGATGGCAAGCCAATCACTATTACCGATCCCAACATGACCCGCTTCATGATGACTTTAAACGATGCTGTGGATCTCGTAATCTATGCTTTTGAACATGGTCAGAATGGTGACCTCTTTGTTCAAAAGGCTCCTGCTGCAACTCTTGATGTCCTCGCTCAGGCACTCAAAGAGACATATGCAGAACTTGATCCTAAGTATCTCGACACTGAAGTTAAGGTTATTGGTACTCGTCATGGTGAAAAACTCTATGAGACTCTCGTAACCCGAGAGGAGATGGCTCGCGCTATCGACTGCGGTGACTACTATCGTATTCCTTGTGACGCACGCGACCTAAACTATGATAAGATTGAACGTGGTAATCCTGATATTGAAAAGATGGAGGAATATCATAGTCACAATACAGCTCGTCTTGATGTATTAGGCATGAAAAAACTCCTTCATAAACTAACCTTCATCCGTGAAGATCTTGGGCTCCAAGCTCGCGCTAAAGCTAAGGAGATTCGTTCAGAATAAATCATGATAATAACTGGCAGCACAGGTGGAATAAAATTTCGCAGTTCAATACTGCCTGCCAGTTCTATGTTTAACATATATTTTTACTATTATTATGAAGATATTGGTTACCGGAGCCAAAGGTTTTGTAGGCAAAAACCTATGTTCTCAACTAAAAAATATAAAGGAGGGTAAAGCTAAGTGCTATGGAAATCTTGTTATCGAAGAAGTTTTCGAGTTTGACCTTGATTCTACTCCTGAGCAGTTGGATGAATGGTGTAAGGATTGTGACTTTGTATTCAATCTTGCAGGAGTAAACCGTCCTCAAGATCCTAAGGATTTCATGGAGGGAAATTTTGGCTTTGCATCAGTACTTCTGAATACTCTTAAGAAGCATAGAAACAAAGCTACGGTCATGCTTTCTAGTTCTGCTCAGGCTTCTTTATCAGAACGCTTTGGCAACTCTGAGTACGGTCGTAGTAAAAAGGCAGGTGAAGACCTCTTTCTCGACTATGGTAAAGAGAATGATGTGAAGGTATGCGTATATCGTTTTCCAAACTTGTATGGCAAATGGTGTCGTCCCAACTACAACTCTGCTGTAGCAACCTTCTGTAACAATATTGCAAATAACCTTCCCATAACTGTAAATGATCCATCCGTAGAGCTTGAGCTACTCTATATTGATGATCTAGTAGAGGAGATGATTTGTGTTCTCAAGGGAGAGGAACATCATTGCGAATTTGAGGGCTTGGAGGTTATACCTTCTGCCGTAGGCCGTTATTGCTATTGTCCCGTAACGCATAAGACTACATTAGGAGAAATTGTAAATCTCCTTCATCGGTTCGAGGAGATGCCTCGAACCCTTATGATTCCAGAGATTCCAGCAGACTCGTTCGCAAAGCGCCTTTATAGTACATACCTTAGCTACTTGCCCAAAGAAAACGCAATCTTTGACCTTAAGATGAATTGCGACAATAGAGGGTCGTTTACCGAACTAGTCCATACGCTCAAATGTGGTCAGGTTTCCATCAATATCAGTAAACCTGGAATCACTAAAGGAGAACACTGGCACCATACAAAGTGGGAACAGTTCATAGTGGTTTCAGGTCATGGGCTCATTCGGATGCGTAAGGAGGGAACCGATGAAGTGTTGAATTATGAGGTTTCTGGAGACAAGATACAGTCTGTCATTATGCTGCCTGGTTATACCCATAATATCATCAATCTGTCAGATACAGAGAATTTGGTTACTGTTATGTATTGTAACGAAATCTTTGATTCCAATAGACCAGATACATTTTTTGATAAAGTAGTAAAAGAGTAAGTATAATAATGTTCATTACTTGATTAATAATGAAACTACCATCAATACTAGTATCAGGAGATAAAAGATCTATTAATGTTAAAAAGAATGTACTAGGATCAATTATTATAAAAGGAGTTAGTATGATAATTTCTTTTATGCTAGTACCTCTTACTATTGGTTATGTTTCTTCTGATTTGTATGGTGTATGGCTAACACTATCTTCGATCCTAACCTGGTTAACATTTTTAGATATAGGTTTCTCTCAAGGACTTAAGAATAAATTAGCAGAAGCAATTGCTCAGACAGATTGGGGAAAAGGAAAATCCCTAGTATCAACTACATATTTTTTGATGATACTCATTTTTGCTCCAGTCTGTATTCTATTAGAGATTCTTGTTCCATTTATTGATTGGTGCTCTTTATTGAATGTGAGCTCATACTATGTCGATGAGATAACACTTACTTTGCGCATACTCATAGCTATGGCATGTATGCAGATGATAATCAATGTGTTAATTTCAGTTGTTGCTGCGTTTCAGAAAGTTGCATTGTCAAATACATTTGTCCCAATTGGGAATTTATTATCTTTCGGAATTATCTATATATTAACCAAAATATGTCCTCCCTCGCTAGTTTCCTTGTCACTGTCATTAGCGGCAATGCCGATTATCGTAACATTATTTGCTTCGATTATCCTGTATAGTGGAACATTTAAAGATGTTTCTCCAAATTTTAGGTCAATTAATTTGTCCTTTATTAAAGACCTTTGGGGATTGGGCTATAAATTTTTAATAATAAATATACAATCAATTGTATTATTTCAGAGTACGAATATACTAATCTCAAACGTCTCTGCTCCAGAGGATGTTACTACGTATAATATAGCATATAAATTATTAAGTGCGGCGATGATGTTGTATAGTTTAATAACTGCACCTCTATGGCCAGCGTATACTGATGCATATGTCCGTGCAGATTATCTGTGGATGCAGAATATGTGGAGAAAAATGAAACGTATTCTTCTATTATCAATATTTGGTTGCGGATTAGTTACAATGGTGTCACCATGGATATACGATATCTGGATGGGAAATAAAGTTGAAATTCCTTTTTTGATGACATTTATGGTGGCAATATATGTATCAATTTATTGCTGGAGTTCATTAAATGGCACTTTGATAGTAGGCATGGGAAAGTTGAAATTAAATAGCAGAATCTGCTTAGTTGGAATGTTTCTTCATATTCCATTATCATATTTATTAAGCCATTACATTGGAACTTATGGTGTCGTTTCCTCAATGATTATTATTAATGCATTTTATGCTATAGTACAGAATATTCAAGTTAGGCTATTGTTAAACAAACGTGCTTCTGGCATTTGGAACGAATAATGGGAATTCTTATTAAGATAATTGACAAATGTTTATCGAAATATGTCAATTATAAATATAAATGCGTGCTATCTAAACTAGGATTTTGCGGAAAAAATGTTTCATTGAATACTGTAAGAATTCATAATCCGCATAACGTATTTTTATACGATAATACTAATATTTTACCGGGATTTATATTTATTAGTCACCGTGGACAATTCTTTTTTCATCAAGGTTCGGCCGCGGCACAAAACTTGACTGTTGTTACAGACAGTCATATAAGGAAAGTAGGTAAGCTTTTTAAGGACGAGGAACTGTTTTATAAATATAAAGACAACATTTCTGAGAATGTTGTTGTGGAAGAAGATGTCTGGATTGGAACAAATGTGACTTTGCTTCCAGGGGTGACGATTGGAAGAGGCTCAAATGTAGGAGCTGGAACTGTTATTCGAGGGAAAGTACCACCCTATTCAATAGTTTCTGGAAATCCAGGAAAGGTAATTGGCTTTACTTTTACACCAGAGGAAATCATTGAGCATGAGAAAGCCCTCTATCCTGAGGAAGACCGCTTGCCATTGGAACTTCTTGAGAAAAACTATGAGAAATATTTTCTGAAACGTCTTAAAGAGATAAAAGAATTCAACCGCTTATGATATCATTCAAAGAACTTAAACGCAACCTGAAGAAGGACGTATCTAACCTCCCTACCATCAAGGTGTCTCTCCTTGGTGATTCGGCTACTCAGTTCCTTGCTACCGGAATCAAGGGCATGGGCATTGAGAGAGGTTACAATACTGACCTTTTCGAAGCGGAATATAATCAGGTGGAGCGTCAGGTGTTTGACCCGACAAGTGACTTCTATCAGCATGAGGCGAAATACACCATTGTGTTCCAATCGACTCACAAACTGCTGGAGAAGTATTCGATGATATCTGCAGACGAGCAGGCACGTATGGCGGACGAACGGCTTGAATTCATCCGTACCATTTGTGCACAGGTTCCTGGACATATCATTTACTATAACTATCCAGAGATTGAGGATACGGTCTTCGGTTCGTATGCCAATAAGGTGCAGACCAGCTTTACCTATCAACTTCGTAAACTCAACTACGAGTTGATGAATCTGGCTCAGGAGTGTCAGAACCTTTTTATCTGCGACCTCTGTGGCTTGCAGAACAAGTTCGGTCGCGATATGATGTTCGATTCTACAGTCTATGTCAGCACCGAGATGCTCCTCTCTATCGATGCCATTCCTTATGTAGCTTCACGCACTATGGACATCATCCAATCCATCGAGGGCAAGTTCAAGAAGTGTTTAATCCTTGATCTAGACAATACCGTCTGGGGTGGTGTTGTTGGCGATGACGGATGGGAGAACATTCAAGTAGGCCATGGATTGGGAATCGGCAAGGCATTTACCGAGTTTCAGGAGTGGGTGAAGAAGCTGAAGAACCGAGGCATCATCGTATGCGTATGCTCAAAGAATGATGAGGACAAGGCCAAGGAACCATTCGAGAAAAATCCAGAGATGGTTTTGAAACTCGACGATATTTCGGTCTTCATTGCCAACTGGGAGAACAAGGCCGACAACATCCGCACCATTCAGAGCATCCTGAACATTGGTTTCGATTCGATGGTCTTCCTCGATGACAATCCTTTCGAGCGCAATATGGTATGCGAGAATGTTCCTGGAGTAACGGTTCCTGAACTTCCTGAAGATCCGGGAGACTACCTTGAGTTCCTCTACACGCAGAACCTCTTCGAGACTGCTTCATATAGCAATGCCGACAAAGACCGCACCAAGCAGTATCAAGTGGAGGCAAAGCGTGTGACAGCAGCCAAGGCTTTCACCAATGAGGCCGACTTCCTCAAGTCGCTCAACATGGTGAGTGAGGTAAAGGGCTTCGACAAGTTCAATACCTCACGTGTGGCTCAGCTCTCTCAGCGAAGTAATCAGTTCAACCTCCGCACTGTTCGCTATGCCGAGGATCAGATTGCCGCTATCGAGCAAAGCGACAAATACGCCACCTTCAGCTTCACTCTCGAAGATAAGTTTGGTGACAACGGCCTGATAGCTGTCATCATTATGGAGAAGAAGGATTCTGAAACCCTTTTCATTGACACTTGGTTCATGAGCTGTCGCGTACTGAAGAGAGGTATGGAGAACTACACGCTCAACACTCTCGTAGAGTATGCTCGCGAGAATGGCTTCAAGAAGATCATAGGCGAGTACATCCCAACCGCAAAGAACGGAATGGTGAAGGAACATTATCCTAACCTCGGTTTTGAGGTAATTGAGGGCACGGAGACCGCTCTGTGGGTGCTCGATGTGGAGAAGTACCAGAGTAGAGAATGTTATATTGAAAAGAAGTAAAATCAAAAATCACATATAGAAATGAAAAAGAACGAAATTTTGGCAAAGTTGCAGGACATCATTCGTGAGACTGTAGATAACGAAGATATTGAAATCACAAATGCTACTGTAGCAACAGATGTAGACGGGTGGGATTCGCTCGCACAGGTTATGATAGTTGGCGAGATTCGCAATGAGTTCGGAGTGAAACTTACATCAACAGAGGTTACATCCCTGGAGAATGTAGGTGCAATGGTTGAGGCTATTGCAAGCAGATTGTAATTGAGGTTAGTCATCCTTCAGTTATTATGATAAAACGCATCATTCGTACGATCAGGGGTAGGTTAATCACATTTCTTAATCGTCCTCTAAAACACTTTGCCCACATAGGGGCTTACACTAGATTTAGCAAAAGGTATATTATGCTAACAGGTACGAAATATATATATATAGGGGACGCTGTACATATTTGTCCACATGTTAGAATTGAGGCCATAGATTCCCATGGATCCCAACGTTTTAGTCCTAGTATTGTAATAGAGGATCGTGTATCTATTAATCAAAATTTTCATTGTACTTGTGCAGAAAGTGTACATATAGGCAAGGGCACTTCTATAACTGCGAATTGTGGAATCTTTGATATTATCCATCCTCATGAAAACATCTCCAAGAATCCTAGGGTAGAACCATTAATTACAAAACCTGTTTTTTTAGGTGAGGATTGTCTCATTGGCATGAACTCGGTGATATTACCTGGAGCAAAACTAGGAGATCACGTAATTGTTGGTGCTAATAGTACAGTGCGAGAAGGGATTTATCCTTCGTTTTGTGTATTAGCAGGATCACCTGCAAAAATAATCAAACAATACAACAAATTATCAAAACAATGGGAAAAACCAAATAATTTTCTATAGAAGAGATAAATAATAAGAAAGCTGCTATTCAAGTAGTCGTTTATATGATGTGGTGCGATACCACTAGCAGCTTCAATTCAACAAATATACATTCAATTATGAAAATTGCTACTATTACAATCTTCTGTAACGAGGAGTTTAGATTGAACAATTGGAAAGAACTATACAATGAATATAAGGATGATGTTGCTTTACATGTTATTGTGAATAATGGTTGCTCTGATGATACTAAGATATTGCAAGATAATTTTCCGAATTCTCTCGTTATAGAATCTAAGACTAATAACATGATGGCATCGTATAATCTGGCTCTTACAGAAATACTTAGAGACCCAGAAATTAATGCTATCATGCAAATATGTAATGATATTAGGTTAGAGAAGGGGGGCTTGAGGAAGCTATACGATTTCTTGTATAGCAAAGAAAATTATGCTATGGTTAGTCCTGTATTGTTAATGAAAAATAGTGAAATTATTGATTCCTATGGAGCTGACATAAATAAATGGACACTTGCATATACCCATAAGTATTCAGGAATGAAATTATCAAGTGTGGACGAAGATGTTATAGTTTGCAAGGGACTTCCTGCCGGAGTCTTTTTAGCAAAAAGGAATTGTTACGTGAAGTATGGCTTTCAAGACGAGGGTATTTGCATGTATGCAGATGAGGTAGATATGTCTATCAATGCTCACAAGTTTGGATATACATTTGCCACAACAAAGACAATCAAATCATGGCATCAGCATATTTATAGTCCAAACAAAGTTACTCGTTCAGTATCTGCCTATTATTTTATGGGTAGAAATCACATCTACATTGCTCAGAAGAGATGCAATATCTTAGTGTACTGTTTTACTACTTTGGATAGGCTACGTCACTATTGTATAAGCATGATGGTCTCGCTATTCCACAAAGATGGCAGGATTCGTAGAGAAAATGCTTCGTATTTTTTGCAAGGAATTTCTGATGCAGTAATGAATCGTGAGCCAAAATTCTAGTTTTTTATGCTGAACAAATTATGTAATCTAAATGCTCTACTGCTCGCTTTAGCACCTGTACTCTCAGTATATAGTTTGGCAGGACTTACCATGTCATTTTTCGTGATTTGGGTTGTGGCAGGACTTAATATTCTAGCAGCAAGGAGGTCATTATTTAATAGAAGGCTTGAGTTGTCTTTCTTTCTATGTATTCTTGTGCTCGGATTCTTGAGCTTCTTACTAAACTCCGGCCAAGGATTTTATAGCACTGAACTTTACGTGAACAACTTGTTCGCCATAGTGAGTTTCTTTATTGCATTGGTATTCTGTACTAGTAATGTAAATATAAATCTTTTCAAGAAGACTGTCTGCTTTGTGGGTGTCATTGCTGCATGTATCTGCATATTCCAAAGATTGCAGTTTATTGCTACGGGTTCTTATCTAAATAATTTCTTTATCGCAGGTTTGGAGGTGAAGCGCGATTTAGATATGTTCTCGTACGGTAGGCCATCAGCTTTCTTTACAGAACCCGCTCATTTAGCAATTTATTTGCTTCCAGTGCTCTATCTTACTTTGGTAGAAAAAAAACGTTTGTTGTCTTTTGTTATAGGTATTGGAATTTTGGTGTGTGGCTCAACCACAGGCTTTTTGCTTTTGTTTGTAGCTTTTCTGTTCAGTTTGATTCGAGAAGGGAAAAGCATCAAGAGTATTATCTTTGGTGGTATGTTGATAACCGCTCTTTATGGTGCAGTAACATATCTATCACCAGACATTCTTCTTTCAAATATGGAGAAGTTGCAGTCAACAGAGTCTGACGGAAGTAGATTGCTTGGCCCGTTGAACTACTTCAAGTATTATGATTTTAGTCAATATCTTTTTGGTATTGGAATCAATCAAATGGCCGCATTCTTGAGGTCTCATGGATTCGTTCTTGTCAATGCGTTCAATGAGGAAATGGATATGAACTATGCTAATGCCGTGATATATATGGTGTTGTGCTATGGCCTAATCGGTGGGGTTGTATTTGTTAATTATCTGACAAAAACTTTCAAGCAATATAACTGCAAGGTAAATGCTGGATATTTTGTAATTCTTTTAGGAATTCTGTTTTCTGATCAAGTTCTGTTTAATATGAACTTTCTCTATCCGTTATCATTTGTAATTCTTTTGAGCAAAAACGAAACAATATGCGTAAATGAAAAAACTAATTCTATCGTATGATTATGAGCTGTTCTTCGGCGATAAGTCAGGAACAGTCCAAAAGACGCTGATTGAACCAACCAAACATCTGCTTGATAGCTTTCGCAAAACGCACTTGAGAGCAAACTTTTTCATTGACTATTTAATGCTTAAAAAACTTAAAGAAGTTAATGATGCCTATACCAATAATGACATAGCTCTTATTGAAGGTCAGATTCAGCAGATGATAGTAGATGGACATAGAATAGAACTGCATATTCATTCTCATTGGGTTGATGCAAAGTATTTAGGCCAGGGGGTATGGGATTTTTCGGATTTCAGTCATTACAGTCTTACAACTTTTTCAGAAAGTGAAATTATTGATATGTTTAGAGAAGGTTGTCAAGTGTTGGAGTCTATTGCTCAACGAGTACAATCAGGTTACAAGATAGTTGCTTTCAGAGCTGGAGGGTGGGCTATTCAACCATTCTCACTTTTTAAGGCAGCTTTTGAAGCTGCAAATATTAAGATAGATTCTTCAACTGCCAGTGGTATTTATTCGGATAACAGTTATTCGTCTTTCGACTTTAGAAATATACCATCTAGGGGTACATACAGTTTTTCAAATGATGTATGTAAAGAAGCCCCAAATGGACAATTTATTGAGGTGCCCATTGCTTCATATAATCGAACAATTATGTACAAGATATTTGATCATGCATATGGGAAAATCCATAAGAACACCATGAAAAGAATATCTGATGGCACTCATACAAGGAAATCAGACTTGAATACAGGAAAAAGTAAAGCTTGTTCAAGAGCAATGGTTACTATAGCAGGTCGATCATGGATTACAATCGTCTTGAATATCTTTGGGTGTAAGACTGATATCGTTACATTTATTGATCACTCAAAAGATTTTACATTTGTTGCTTTGAAAAATATCACATTTCTTTCAAAGTATTTTTCAACAATACTATACAAAGACTTGGTTTAAGAAAATGAAAGCTTGTTTATATTACTGCGAGAAATCATCTTTGAATGATGCAACCAACTGTTATGTTGGCATAATAGAAAAAGCATTGGCAGATAAAAATCTCACTCTTGTTAAAACACAAGATTTATCAGAGTTAGCTGATGCAGATATTGTCATGACAATAACCGTAAAAGCCTTCTTCAAGGCTAAGTGCAAGAATAGAAAAGCAAAGACCATTTTCTGGTCGCAAGGTGTAGCTGCAGAAGAGGCAATAATGAACGAGAAAACGATCCACAACTATTATCGTTACATGTGTCGCTTCGCATTATCATTTGTAGCATTGCATTTTGCTGACGTAATATTCCTCGTTTCAGAGGAGATGCGTAAGCACTACAGATCGATGTATTTATGTCATCTTAATAATACAATCATTATGCCTTGCTATAATCTTCCTCCTTCTACATATTTTAATTTAGATCAGTATAATACACCAACTTTTGTGTATGCAGGAAATGCGGCTGCATGGCAAGGTGTTGACCTAATGCTGGATGTTTATGCTTTGGTAGAATATGAGTTGCCGAACGCACGCCTCATGCTTTTGAGCAGGAACGAGAAGGAGTTTAAGGAAAAGATTGCTGCTCGCGGCATCAAGAACTATGGTATCAAATATGTAAGTATGGATGAGTTGCAGGACGAGTTGCATCAGTATAAATATGGTTTCATCTTGCGAGATAACCATATTGTAAATCGCGTTGCGACTCCGACTAAGATGAACTCATATCTTTCTAACTATCTCATTCCTATATTCAGCAATACTGTTGATGATTTCAATCGTCATATTGAATTGGGAGAATTTACAATCAAGGCACAATATCCTCTGGATGCAAGATCAATAGCAAAACAGATTATCGATTTTGAAAATGTATCCAATGACTTTAGCAAGTACAAGTCCTATGTGGATCGTATATTTGAAAGCCATTATAATGATGAAATTTATTTAGGTATCATTGATTCAAAAATCAAAAACTGGTTCTAAATGAAAATACTACATATCATAAATAAATTATCTACAGGAGGAGCCCAAAGTCTTGTGGCAGAATTGGCTATTGGTCAGATGATGAATGGTGATGAAGTATCTATTCTTGAGCTTATGCCCTCACCTGATGATATCCTAAGAAAAAGAGTTACAGCCGTTGGGGTTGTAATGCATACCCTACATCCAATAGGCAATGTTTATAATCCTCTTGTGACATTTTCAATAATTCCATATTTGAAAGGGTATGATATTATTCATGTCCATTTGTTTCCAGCCCAGTACTGGGTGGCTTTTGCAAAATTATTATCGTTCAGTAAGGCGCATATTGTGACAACGGAACATAGTACCAACAATAAAAGGCGTAACGGTAAGTTTTGGGGATTTGTTGACAGATTCGTATATAATCGATATGATAAGATTATTGCATGTGCAGATAAGGCTCTCGAGTTATTCCAAAAGCAGTATCCGACTCTTGACAGTTGTTTTGTGCCTAATGGTGTAGATACATCAAAATATTGGAATGCGGAATCATATCCAAAGTCAGAATTCTCAATGAATGAAGAAGACTTTATGGTAACCATGATTGCTCGCTTTGATTATCCCAAGCGTCAAGATACGATTATTGAGGCCATTGCAAAACTGCCCAAGAATTTTCATGCAGTATTTGCAGGTGGAGTCCCCAAAAAGCCTAATGCAATCAAGTGTGTAGAACTTGCAAACTCTTTAGGAATAGCTGATCGTGTTCATTTTCTCTATGTTCGCTCAGATGTTCCAAGAATCTTGAAAACATCAGATGCTATCATAATGTCTTCTGAGTATGAAGGTTTGTCGCTTTCGTCAATTGAAGGAATGGCAGGAGGGAAACCGTTCATTTCATCCAATGTGAATGGTTTACGCGAAGTTGTTTCAGGAGCTGGTTTGATGTTTGAATGTGGTAATGCAGATGAATTAGCTTCTATCTTGTCGAATTTGGAATCTGACAAGGAATATTATGATTTGACTGTTAAGAACTGCTTGCAAAGAGCAGCTCAGTATGATATCAAGGAAACAGTATCGAAATATCAAAAATTTTATAACGAGTGTATCAATTATGAATCCTAAGATTAGTATTATTGTTCCTGTTTACAATACAAGTCTATACTTAAGAAGATGTCTTAATTCTTTAAAAAGTCAAACATCCCTTCTTGTGGTGGGCCCTCGAAACATTGCATCTGTAGAGGAGGCAAAAATGATTCTTGGAGCTTTTGTAATAACCGAGGAAGCGGATATACAGAATTTTTTGTCTGAGATTATTTCGACCAAAGATAATCTTCTCAATATGGCTCACCAGACTAACGAGTATGCTAAGAAATATTTCCCAATCTCAGTGGTGAGAGAGAACTTGCCATGACCTTAAACAACTGATCGAAAGAAAATGAAAAAGGTAAGTATTATCGTGCCGGTGTATAACACCAGTTTATATCTTCGTGAATGTTTGAATTCCATTAAGAACCAGACATTAAAAGATATTGAGGTAATTGTAGTGGATGACGGAAGTACTGATTCTTCTCCTGCTATTTGTGATGAATATGCTGTAAGTGATGAGAGATTCAAAGTGTTTCATAATCAGAATCAAGGGGTTTCTGCATCAAGAAACTTTGGGATTGATAAAGCAGACAGCGAGTTTGTGATTTTTGTTGATAGTGACGATTGGCTTGAGAATGATATGTGTGAGAATTTATATCAATCTGCTTGTGAAAATAGCGTTGATATGGTTATATGTGCCCATTTTAACGAATCTACTATAGGTTCATCGTCACGTCATATGTATAATACAGATATGATGTTTAATGGGGGATATTTTGAGGAAATTAGAGTACATACGCTTGGTTTAATAGGTCGTTGGCTTAAGAAACCTTCCTCGTTGGATCGTCATACTCCTATATGGGCGAGATTATACAGGCTGGATATAATTAAAAATAGTAATATACGATATATAGATTTAAACAAGCTTCCATCAGAATGTCTTCAATTTAATTTTGCGTATACAAGTGTTGCAAAGAGCGGATATTTCCTGAACAGACCATTATATCACTACCGGAGGAATACCGTACAATCTGTCACAAAACCATATAGAGTCAATCTTTTATCTAAGTGGCTATGGTGGTATGAATACATGAAGGAAAACTATGTAGCGACATTCGATGCAGCATGCTTGCAGGCTTTTTACAGCCGCATGTGCTGTAGTGTAATACCGTTAGGTGGTAATGCTCTAAAATTGCACACATACAGGGAGATACGTAATGAATGCGCGACATTTCTGAGAAATACTGCATTAAAAGAATCATACAGATATTTTAAATACCATCAATGTGCTCTACATTGGAGAATCTTTTTTACTGCAGCCAAATACCAATGGATTGATGTGTTTATAATATTAACTTGGGGTATGCGAAAAATTCTAGCCTTAAGGAAGAAATGATGATCCAATTTCATAGATGGTTTTAATTCAATAAAATTATCATAGTTCTTGTATATAATACCAGCAGGTATTTACGTAGATGTTTAGAGAGTTTAAATAACTAAACACTGGATGATATCGAAATAATCGTTGTAAATAATGGTAGTATAGATAATTCGCCTTCAATTTTTGAAATAGTGAATGATTGTAATTTGAAAAGTATGTTGCAATTGCGAAAATTCCTGGCATTTAGATTTTCATTTATCGCCTTTTACAACAATTGATTATAGTATTGAACCGGTATTAAATGTCACAATTGCAAGGTATTGAATATTGAATTATACTGTTCAATTTGTCTGCTTCGAAGTGAATAGAAAAAACATTATGTATAAGTACTTCAAAAGAACTTGCGATTTTATGATCGCTTTGGTGGCTTTGATTATCCTCTTTGTGCCACTGATTATTGTTGCAATTATTATTAAGTTGGATTCTAAAGGTCCAGTTATTTTCAAGCAGGAGCGCTTGGGTAAGGATGGTGCGCCATTCAAAATTTGGAAGTTTCGCTCAATGTGTGTAGATGCTGAAAAACAAGGAACGGGTGTGTATTCTTACAAAGGTGATAAACGTATTACTTGTGTAGGTAAGATTATTCGGGCTACCTCTATCGATGAGTTACCTCAGCTGGTGAATATCCTCAAGGGCGATATGGCACTCATCGGTCCTCGTCCTGCATTAAATTATCACCCTTGGCCATATGAGCAGTATAACGAGCACCAGAAGCACATGTTTGACGTACTTCCTGGTGTGACTGGTTGGGCGCAGGTGAATGGTCGTAAGGAAGTGCCTTGGCTAGAGCGTATTGAGCTGAACGTGTGGTATGCTCAACACATGAGTCTTGGGCTGGATCTGAAGATTTTTTTTATGACTATTGCTAAAGTTGTAACCAACGCTAACAATGAGAATGTGGGAGAGACTGGTGTGAAATCAAAGGAAGAGAATAAGAATGCTTAACTTAATTATATCACAAAGCGTCCGGAGATTGCACGAATTGCCGAAGAGGTAGGGGGGCTATATCTTTGTAGATATGGAATTTATTGGTAGGGATTGTTGACAAGGTGGACTAGACACCGTACAGAACCATCATTCCGTAAAGGATGTGGCTAATATCAAGGCTACTGTTCGAAAGGCGAAGGTACTGGTGCGCGTGAATCCTATTCATGAGTCGCTTGCTGAGTACCCTGCTTGCCCGTTATATTGGAAACTATTCTTTTGGTCTGCAAAGAATGAGCAGGTTTGGTTGTTCTATATCATGACCAAAGCAATGAGAAAGATTCTTGAAAGAAGGAAGAAGTAAAAAGTCTGAATAAACGAAAAGTAAGAGATTGCTTAGATCAATCCTTTTCTCTTGGTTATATGTTCCCCATTTGCTTGTTTTTGTAATAATGGGGGTAAAGATGTTGATTATTAGTGATTTGTTGGCAATATCAAATCAGATATCAATCAAAATGCCTATTGGACTACAATTATTATACCAACTTCATAATAACAGATATTATCGAAATTTGTATTATCATCGAATAGGTCCAATTTGGTCTGCATTGATAGGTTGGTATCGTCTAGGAGATAAGTATTTCACTATAGGAAAGGCTGCTAAGATAGGTAAAGGATTTTGGTTTGCACATCCATATTCTACAATTCTTGCAGCAGACAAAATAGGTGATAACTTTCAGTGTCTTCATTGCACTACACTTGGAAATACAGAAAA